>ENA-OPCK01000176-OPCK01000176.1-human-gut-metagenome-genome-assembly--contig:-NODE-176-length-38781-cov-12.979342_pt1 | contig 38781 bp, 38 predicted proteins | sample MGYA00241249_ERZ501478 | MGnify/ENA primary metagenome ERZ501478 (study PRJEB25962, sample SAMEA2042629) | human gut metagenome | biome: human gut; feature: human-associated habitat; material: faeces...
CGTGCTTACAGCGTATAGCTGCTTAGCACATTATTGAATTATTAACGAACTATTGACTTATAAAATGTTCAAATATTATACTTTTACTATCTTCTCATACCACCCTACCATGGTCTTAGCCTTTTCTTCCCAAGATAATTCTATCTGTCTCTGCTTGCAGTTCTCAGACATTTGTTTCAACAGATTTCTGTTTCCTTCAAATTCATTCAAGATAGTTGCGAAATCATGAGCCGACTGAGAAGGAGAAGAAAGAGGAACCTTCCTTCCTACCTTATCATTCACAGCATCACCCTGACCACAAGTATCAAAGCAAACGACAGGAAGATTATTGGCAATAGCTTCCAGAACTACATGAGGAGTACCCTCAGCCACACTGGTAAAGAGGAAAACATCCGACTTTTGCATGATGTTCTGTACCTCATCGTGGCTAACAGCACCATGCCAGATACACTTATCAGCAATGCCATAACTTTCTGCTAATGACTGATAGGATTCAGCATCACCGCCACCAACAATATGAAGACGCAGCTTATCGTTTCCACTCTTAGCTACAGATTTTAAAGCCAAGCCCAACTGCTTACGGAAATCCATTTTGCCAACCCAGAGCACATCAAAGGTATCTTTGCCAGATTTATCCACAATAGGATGATCCTGAACATAACATCCAGTCTCATTAAGTAGAGGCGAATCTATATTCATGTATTTTTTGAAAGAGCGCTGCGAGTTCGATGAAGCAGAGAAGATGACTGATGCCTGATGCGCAGCAAGAAGCACACGCTTGGAATGTCTCAATTGGATACCAGTCAGGAAATTCTTCAGACGCATAAACAACTTGGTTTTCAGACCAGCACCATCCAGATAAGCCACAGGGAACTTATCCTTGGCATCCACAGGCCCCCATACAAACGGCACACCATTCTCTTGCGACAGTTTCCAGAGATAGCCCGGTTCACGGAAACCGATCATGTTGAGCTGATGCAGTACATCCATCTTCTCCTGCTTACAGATATCCTTAGCCATGAGATACGTCTTCCACTGCCACTCCTTATAATATTTATAGAAGCGCCAGTCACCCTGGTTCCAGCACATCTTTCTGATTTCCTCCGATACCGGATTATAATAGAAGTGCATGTTCTTCCCCTGTTCCAAGGTAGGCACCACCTCCTCTATCCTATCCCGAAACTCCCCTTCGGTGATAATATATAGTTCACAGAACTTAGCAAGATTACTCACCCAGTTCCATGCCATTCCCGGCTCACTTCCCATACCAGGCGAGCAAGCGTATGCATTAATTAAAATCTTCATACATCAGATCTTTTTAAAATCTACCATTTACAACCACACAGTTTATGATAAACACACCATATTATATAAGCAGCAGCAAGAGATTCCAGATATATCCATGCCAAATCAGCAAATGGATTTCTAAAGTGAAAACCATAGTTGATAAAAAACAAGTGGATGAGCCACATGTTCATAGACATTTTACCTAAGAAATCAAATCCACGCTTCACCCTATCAGACAAATATCCCTGAATATCAATCAGAAACATAATCATAGCAATGATCAGACCGATATTCAAAATATTCCATCCCAAAACAAAACGGGCAACAAGTAAAGCTGCCACCAAGAGCAATCTACACCATATCCGCTTCTCAGCCAAGAAATCAAACAGAGAGAATTTACGGGCAATCATACCCGAATAAAGCAGAGGGAAATAATGCAGCACATAATGCCCAGCTTCAGAATAATATCTGAGAAACTTAGCCAAAGGTTGGAAGCAGACCACAGAAACAATCAGCAAAGGAATCCATACCTTATTATATTGCAGACTTTTGGCAAATAGTGGAAAACAGATTACGTAAATCACGTAGGTCTGCATAAACCACCAATTCCCATTCATATTCCTTGTCAGCAACATCGCATCCGTCACTACTAGAAACCATTTCACTTCATGGATAATCAATAAGAAAGGCGCTACCAGGATGACAATCAACCAAAAGGGCAACAACACCTTCTTCAGTCTCCTCCAAATATGAAAGACATTTCCTGCAGCGCAGTAAGAAGCCATTAGCCCATAGCCAGAGACAAAAAGGAACATGCCAACACAAATCTTGCCCATCTCCCCTATAGACAGCAGCAGATGCCCATACTCTATCGGCTCAAACAGAGCAAAATAAGGCCGATGCCATAGATGATGCATAATCATCAATACCAAGGCAAAAGCCTTCAGCTGGCTTGATACATTTTTATCAAATGAGTACTTAGTTTTCTGCATTATAATTTCTATAACTTCATTCTACTTTCATGCTCCTTGATCTCCTCTTCCGTAAATCTCATTTTGAGCAGTTTAGCAGGAATACCACCGATGATACTGTAAGGAGGAAAGGATTTAGTAACAACCGCACCAGCAGCCACTACCGAGCCATGACCGATAGTCACACCTTTCAGGATGGTAACATTCGCACCACACCAAACATCATCCTCGATGACGACAGGCTGGTCATATACATTCACCCCATCCACAAACTTTTCCTCTACGGTAACATCCGTCATATACTTACCCAAGATGTCAATACGATGATCACCAGTGATAATCGTAGGTTTAGGACCGAAGAGCACCTTCTTGCCAATAGTACACGGTGCATCCGTACAATAGATAGTACTACCTTTAGGAATCGAAGTACCATCCCCTACCGAGAGGTTCCACAATCCCTTGAAATCCGAAGACATCGGACGGATATATACCCCCTTGCCACAATGCTTCATGCACCGCTTCCATACAGGAGTCCACATCTTGTCCCACAGATACGAAGGCACAAGACTTATCTTTTGTAATATCTGAAAAATATTCATGATTTCTAAAAGTCAAGATTAAACTTTTAATATCTCCTCATACAACTTCTCAATACTCTCATTCACCTTAACTGGAGCGAACACCTTTTCTCCGAAACTTTTTGAATATTCAGCCATATTTCTGCAAAGTTCAGGAGACTCCATCAGTTTCCGAAGCTGCATGGTAAGCGCATCCACATCATCAAATGGGAAAGTGAGGCAGTTCTTTCCTTCTTCAATAACATCAGGCAGACCACCTACAGGAGTAGTTACCACAGCAACACCTCTTGCCCAGGCTTCCAACACCACCATAGGGAAACCCTCATGGCGAGAGCACATACAATAGATGCTCGCTTTATTCCATACATCATCCTTTTGCTTGCCGGTGATATAACCTGTAAAGGTGACGCTGTCATCCAACCCCATATTATGAGCCATAGCCTGAAAGCGCTCCACTTCACCATTTCCCATGATGGTCACATGCCAGTCTGGGAAATCCGCTTTCAAATTCTGCCATGCCTTCAGAAGCAGATCAGGATGCTTGTTGTCGTTCAGAAAGGCAGCCATGATGATACTCTTTTCTTTGATAGAATAATCCACTGCTGGAGTTGGAGCACAGGCATTATAGATAACAGCTGTCTTGGCTTTCACTGTAGGAAACCATTCTGCAAAACACTTCTGCCACTTCTTTGCTAACAACACTACACAGTCAGCCCTATTCAGACACCATATAAACAATTTATTATGCTGATGTTCCTCCAACTGATTTCCCATGTGGATATGCATGATAATCCTCTTTCTGCCAAGCAATGCCAACAGGAGTACAGGCATCTGAATAATCAGGCAAATCTTGTCAGACACCGTATGGAAATGCACAATATCGTACTGCCATATCGTAAACAAAGCCTTGAAATAAGCCTTCAGCGCATACCACAACTTCACACCATATCCCCTCTGTATCTGCGTACCAAGCCATCCACACCGGTATTTCTTCCAGAACGGCATGGTTTTCATCAGCCTCAGCACACTCGCCACTCCGCCACCACTCTGTTCGGCGGAGCCAACCATTAAAACTTTAGTCATTGCTCATTCTCTCCATTTGCTTTCTCTTCTCCTCCAAAAGCAGTTCTTTCTTTCGCTTCAATATTTGCTGTCTCTTCATATCCATCATCTGGTTACGATTGGCATTGAGACAGAGAGCTATTAACATACAATATCCCATTCCCTTACCAGAAATCCAAGAGGAATCGGCTGTCTGTTCAATAGCAAGACAACAGAAGGTTATCATGGCGACACGATAGTAACGCATATCAGCAATAATATCAATGGCAGCCAAGCGACGCTTCCAAAACCAGCAGAAGAAGAATACACCGACAATACCGAATTGAGCCAAAGTAGGATAATAAGCATCACAGATGAAGCCACCACCTTCATCCAATCCCCAAATGCCATTCAAATCATATTTGTAATACAATGGAGAATAATACTTCCAAGCACCATTACAAGCAAAACTTCCCATACCAGAGCCAAACGGCAAATAGTCCCAAAGAATCCTCAAGCCCGTCTTATAGGTCATTGGGCGAGCCAACTGATCATTATCTAAACCTGATACATAATAAGCATCAAATCGAGTCCAAGTCACCATTAATATTATTGTTACAACAACTGCGCAATAAATCATTGTCTTGGGTGATTTAAAGTTAAGACGATGCTTCAAGAAGAAGATAAAAGCGATGAAACAAACCACCTCGCCCATAAACTTAAACTTCGGCGCCAGCATACCTGTCAATACCAATCCTAATGCTATCAAACGATTCATCTTGGTATCCTTGGTAAAAAGATAGTAACTCATACCCGTACATATCGCCAACTGTCCCAATACAGGGAACTCAGCCTCTACTTGCGAATCCAAGGTTTGAGGATGGTACATTATCCATGAGAACAACGTGACAATCATGGTTATTAACATCCACTTCTTCTGCTTCCTCGTAAACTGAGGGTTGAGAATCCACGTACAGAATATGATGGAGTAAGGTCGAATCTCCTGCATCAAGTCGAGCCAAACACCTCCACTGACATTCGCACCGAAAAACAAGGAATACACTACATAAAATGCTATCAACCCCAAACATACCATGAACTCCTTCCAAGGCTTCTTATTGATAAATTTTGACTTATACATCATAAAGGTATAAATCAATAAAAGTAAAGTCATCGCCTCATCAACACTAGAGAAACCTGGCAAATCATTATAAGCAATACACGTTGGAAAATAAATTATCCAATAAAGGGTAAAAAAACGAGATATATTTTTCACTTTCTTTTCGTTTTAAATAATTATTTTAAATGAGATTTAAGCTCTATTATGGTTATAACTAACTTTTCTGGCAATATTTTTTTGACAAATTCTTTCAGCGAGAACTTTTTATCTACCCAAGTTCCAGCATAATGATGGATGGTTCTAGTATCCTTCTCCACATGAATACGCCCTGTCATGACATTGATAGGACAGAAATACTCAGACGGATACACATAGCAATCATCTACTTTCTGTATGCCAGATACATCTTTCAAGCCTTCATTTAGCAAGACATGAGTTGCAATATGAACCACCGTTATTTGATTGCGCATATTATCCTCATGGACAAAATGCCGTCCTTCATAAAAATCCAACATCTTTTGAATGAGACAAAAACCGGGAGCTACACCTAGACCGAGACCTGGATTAACACTCGCTTTGCGCATATTTATCTTTTCATCAAAAGAAGGCAAAGGATCAGTTTCAAACCCCATAAAGTTTCCCTTTGCTATAATGTCATCTATTGGTCTAATCACTTCCACATCAGTATCAAAATAGATTCCACCATATTTATATAGAATCCAAAATCGAGCATAATCACTCACAAAGGCATATTTCTTAGCAGCATATGCCTCAGCAGTATAAGGAATGATGTTAACATTGAAATTATCTTCATTCCACTCCTTAATCTCATAATCTGGCAAATACTTCTTCCAAGAAGCAATGCACTTCTGTGCTAGTTCGGGCAAAGGATTTCGCCCAAACCAACAATAATGAATAATCTTTGGTATCACTATTTTTATTCAGTTGTTATACTTTCTTTGTTAAAAATTCAATTCCTCCTATCATAGCTGCCACACAGGCAAAGCCTGACCAGGCATAAAGCTCAGGAGCATCAATGCGATAAACCTTCTTCGCCCTTGCTATCATATAGAGATCGAGAAAAGTCTTGAGCGATGCATCATCATTCCCATCGTAGCTCACATGTCCTACGTTATTGTGGTCAAGCACCTCAACAGGCATGTCATCTAGAGAATCCAGAAATCGCTTGCTATCACTGAATACCAACACACGACATTCCTCGTTCTCAGCCTTGATATGTAAGAGTCCTTGCTTGCAACGCTCGATCAATGCCACTTTCTCTTCCTCTGTTCGCAAGGCATTATCCCAACAAGTCACCTCCTCAAAATTCTCCAAGGCATTGACAAAGCGCAGATGAACAGCCACATAGCTATGCTCCTCAAAGCCACAAGCATCAATGGCAGCCTGCAAGCGAGTAGAAGGGCGGAACAATTCCTTATAAAGCTTGCCCCATTCATATCCCGACTCAGGGAAGACTTTAGGCTGTCGATTACCCACATAAGAGTAACAATGATACTCCTTATCCTTCTTCAATGTCGTGCGCCCATTCCAAGAATCCTCATTAAGAAAGTTCATCTCACTGAAGAACTTCGTGCCCATCAATGAGTAATGCAAGTCGGTATAGTCTGCCACCCACTCCACCTCATTGGGCAAGAGATAATCTTCCAAACGAAAAGGAATCTTGAAAACAATACGAAACTGATAGCCATTCATCTTGGCAATATTATAGCAATCGACTATCGCCTTCATGCGGTCGGCGAGTCCCGGATGCTTAATGCCAGGGGCAATGACAAAATAAAAAACATTCTTATCATGCCCCCCCACTTTCAGTTTTAGGGCATACGGCAAGTTGCGCCTCAAATTTTTGAGCCACAATGCATTCGCTCCCCAAGAGTTTCCCCCAAGGAGTTTTTTGATTTTCTCTATCATAAAATTTTCTTAGAATTTACAAAATCTTTCGTTTTCGCCTATTTCCCGTTTCCGCTTACATTTGTTCTCCGCCTATCTTACAAAAAGGCAATAACATAAAGCGCAGACAAGGTTCATCACCCTATCTGCCTAACATATAAATAGTATTATTCAATTTACAAGTATTTCGCTAAGATAATCGATATTACACCAGATGCAATCGCACTCAATATCCACAAAAGCACTTGCATTGATTTGCGCACCGAGAAGCGAATGCGTGCCCAATGCAAGTCTGGCACAACTTCCTCTATCACATTTTCCAAATCACAATAAAGATTATATGAATTCTGATAAGTATCCAATGCAGATTGGGTATCAAGCGACTCCAAAGACTTAGCCTTTCGAACCATCTTTGTTGCCTTAGTTCTCAATGTTTTATATTTAGGATAAAATGTTCCATTCTGCAAAACTGTCAAATCAACATTCTTCGTCTGACGCTCGAAAAGTAAAACTTCATCATGTAAAGACAAGTTCAAGCACTTATAACAATCCAACATGATTCTAGTTACATGACGCTCTGCCTTATGTATCTCTGAATCAACTTGATTAGAAGAAATCCTCTCAGAATAACAGCGAGCAATGTGGTCGTGTAAAGCTCTGATTTCATTAAACAAAGGAAGAGGAAACTGCTCTGTTCGAGCTTCTAGTTCTGCTATCAACGGTTTTATAACCATATTATACTCTTTATAAAGAGCTATGATTCGCATATCTGTATCCATAATAATATGTTTTTAAATTCTTGCTATTTGTCTATCTATTGCATTTTGAGAAATCAGTCTCTTGAAGAAAAGATAAACAGAACCACGGTTTACCATGCTCTTTAAAGAAAAGGCAGGTCTAAGTTTTTTGCCAATACGATTTTCGATGAGAGCATCCAATTCTTCTGCACTCATCTGCATAAGCTCATCATAAGTTTTTCCAAGCCTATGTTTCAACGTTTCTTTTGTTTTATTATTTAATGTATGCATAAATCTGTAATTTTACGGCTGCAAAAATAGTACTTTTATATTAAACTTGCAAGCTTTTTAATGCTTTTCTTATCGAAATTAACAGTTATAAACTGAAATCTTCCCTCAGTTCCTCCATGAGCCACTTCATTCTCACATCCCAAGAGCCGAGCCTTTCTGCCGTTTCCCGATTCTTATCCACAAGTTCCTGATAATCATCAATATGCTCCAACACTTCCCGAATCAGAGCCTCAGCAGAAATATCCTCCCTCAACTCAATGACAGGATTGTAGCCGATGAAATCCACCAACTCCTGAGGCGCATGCCCCACCATCACCATACGAGAGAACATACACTCCCAATAACGCTGCGTCAAAGTCTCGATGTCACCAGCCGTTTCCGGCTGCGTCATACTGCGAGGCAAGGCAATCGTCACCTTGGCATCACCCATCGCCTGATACAGTTGCTCATTGGTATAGATGAACTTGCCATTTTGTTTCGTGCAAACATGATTCAATGATAACGCCTCAGTTTGCAGCACTTTCTCATTCGAGCGTCCGAACTCCAACAAGTCAATCGTCCTATCCTTCAGCAGTTCCCCTTTCTGATAGACACTGCCATCCACCGCCTCAGGGCACCAGATGATTCTCATTTCAGGGAATCTCTCTTGCATCCTTTCCGCTGTCATTCGAGAAGAGAATATCGCAGTCTTCACTCGATGCTTCCTCAACCACTCGCAAGTCATTTCAAAATACCGAGGCCAACAATCCCAAAACATGGGAACCACCTCATAGCGAGCATAATCGGGGAACGAATCAAACTTCAGTGACACAGGCTCCACAAATCGCAGCCTCGCCTCCTTTCCGCTCTTCCATATCGTTGGCAACTCCCAACGATAAGCAGCACCATGGAGCCATCGCCAAGGATAATGCGCTTTCGCCACTTCTCCCCCATTCCGCTTCCATGCCTCATACGGCATCATCTTGAAATTCAAGAAGCCAGGATGAATGAAGGGTGAAACCGCCTTCAATGTTTTTTTCATACGAAAATTTGTTTTACATTTTAATATTTGGGCAAAAACAATGACACATAGGGCGGACAAGGCACGCAGCTTCATCCACCTATGACTTTTCAAATTAATTTTATCTTATTTCAAAATGACAATCGCCATTTTACAATGTAGCCATTACCTTGTCAAACTCCTTACAATAGATATATTTATGCCCAATTAGTATTTCAGAATCCAAGACTTTCCCAGATTCAGAAATACATTGCGAATAAATATCAGTAGATGTTTCCCCAAGTACATCCAGCATCTCAGCCAAAGCCTCAATACCATGAGATTTCACATCTATATCGGTAACCAGAAGAAAGAAAACTGGCATATCAGAAAAAATAACCGAATCAGCCACAATCTCCATGCAAAGTTTTTGGCTATCTTTCAACTTGCCTTCCAGATTATACCCCGACACCGTTTTTGCGACACTCTTTCTCTGTTTACCTATATACTTTATGTATCTTTCCCATCCTTTCAACTCCACAAAGCAGAAATACTTTTGCAGTTCACCAACACATACTGCATCCACAGAAGAAAGCGTAATAGTACCCCTGCAAAAATCATTTTTGATTTCATCAAAATCCAAGACAGGATATGCTTGAACGTCAGGACAAAACCCATTTTTCTTGCAAGAAGTATCCACCATACAAACATTCTGCACCTTATGGCCTGGATACTTTTCCTCCAATATCTGATACAATTTCGATGGTTTCATACTTACAACCTTTCTCTGTTTACGGAATTTATGTTCATGATTTCTTTCAAAGGTTCAGCCAATTTGCTAAATACCAAATTGAGATCACGCGTAACCTCTTTCAATATAGAAAGATGATTTTCTTGTTCCTCTGCAAGATAATAGTTAGTAAAACTCTCCATCTCATGCTTGGCGGAAAAATATCTAACACCTTGAATGAAATAAGGACTATGAGTACTTATCACAACAGGTATTCCTCTCTTGGCCAACCGAACAAGAACCTCCGCAAACGCGATCTGCCATTTCGGATGCAAATGATTCTCTGGCTCATCCCAAATCAAAATCTTATTATTGCCAATTACAAGCGTATCAAGAAGTATCTGAACCAATCCGAAAGTCTTGATACCAGAGGCAATATTAATAGGAGAAAAATCCACACCAATGTTGTCTTGCGCAAATTTTAAAGTCTTCGAATCATTATCGAACGCAAACTTGCCACCCATAATCTCAGAGAGCCCCAACTGCTGCGAGATTTCGCCATCTGAAGAAGCCATCTGAAGCGCATAGAGTTTCGATGCCAAATCCTTAATATGTATTGGCACCATACCACGGAATAAAGTTCGTGGTTTCTTTTGGTATTCTCTATAAGTCATTGCGTAGAGAAGCGTATCCAAGATATGCAGATACAATGGAGACTCTACGTATGTTGCATCAGCCAAATGGTCGTCATACTTTATGCTAACCTTAGAAACCCTATTATTTTTAAAAAGAAATTCAACACTATCATTTTCACCATTCAACTCAAAAGCAACAGAAGATGCATCTGTACCATACGAGCAAATATTGCCCATAAACTCAGACTCGACAAATGAGCGCACCTCGGAAGCCAAATCTGCGGTTTGGCTATCGCCCAATGCGATTCTAATGTTTTCTATATCTTCATCAAACAACGATTTCAAACGAGGAGTCACTCCCTTCGAATCAACCCAAAACAAGATTTGCGACAAATACTCTTCTACGCTCTCTTTATCTTCCAACCCCAAAAGACACTCTACCATCTTATTAGAAGGGAGAGGAAACATTTCATTGATACTCTCATCTTCATATCTAGAAAAACAGCCATTGACACGATTGTAAAGTTGATTAACCCTTTTACGTAATTTGTTCTCCTTACCTTGATGACTCAACTCATCTGCATTAGATATTGCTTTGATGATAGAGAACAAGAGTTTGCCCACAGTACTCTTACCAGAGCTATTGGCTCCAGCTATAACCGTAAGCCCATCCAATTTGATGTCAGCTTCTTGAACTTTATTTATATTTTGTATCTTTAGTCTCATGATGAAGATGTAAATGATTGCCAGAATATTCTACTTAATGTTGCAAAATTAATAATAAAACTATTATAAAACAAATATTTTCATTATATTTTTAGTAAAAAACTATTTATTTCTATTAAAAACAACAGGAAAGTATTATACTCCAACAACATCTTTATGCTTCCATACAGCTTAATCATAAATTCAAGAAACCAGAGAAAATTATATTTCCATCTCCAACACTTGCTCAATGACTGGAGCCATATCATAATATTTATATTGTGCCAATCTACCACCAAATATCACATTCTCCTCTAGACTTGCTAAGTTACGATATTTCTCTGCCAATAGATTATTACGCTCATCATTCACAGGATAATAAGGTTCCATGCCCTCCTTATACTCCATAGAATATTCCTCAGAGATAACTGTCTTTGGGCAATCATACACCTCTTGACCAAACATCTCAAAATGCTTATGCTCTATCACACGAGTATAAGGCACCTCATGACTTGTATAGTTCACCACGGCATTGCCTTGGTAATTAGGAGTGTTCTCCACACGAGTCTTGAAGCTGACCGTTCGCCAGTCCAACTTACCCAAGGAATACCCGAAATACTCATCTATGGCACCTGTATAGACCAACTTATCGGCATATTCCTTCCAATTACGATACTCCGACTGAAAGAAATCCACATTTGTCTTGCACTCCACTCCTTCCAAAAGACCATCAATAAGTTTGTTGTAACCACCGACAGGAATCCCCTGGTATTTGTCGTTGAAGTAATTGTTGTCAAATACCAAGCGAACCGGCAGACGCTTGATGATGAAGGCAGGCAACTCAGAGCACTTTCGTCCCCATTGCTTCTCGGTATATTCCTTGATCAGCATATTGAAGATGTCCTTGCCTACCAAGAGCATAGCTTGCTCTTCCAAGTTATGAGGTTCGTTCGGTAGCCCCAATTCTTCATTCTTCACTCTTAACTCTTCACTATAAGCAGCCTTCTGCTCATTTATCTTTGCCTGCGCTTCTTCCGGAGTCCTTACTCCCCACATCTGATAGAAAGTATTCATATTGAAAGGCAAGTTGAACAATCTGCCCTTATAGTTGGCGACCGGACAATTCGTGTATCTATTGAACTCCACGATAGAGTTGACAAAATCCCACACTTTCTTGTTGGAAGTATGGAAGATATGCGCACCATATTTATGCACATGAATCCCCTCTATATCCTCGCAATATACATTGCCACCCAACTGAGGACGCTTGTCAATCACCAAGCACTTCTTACCCATTTGTTTGGCATGATAAGCAAATGTGGCCCCAAATAACCCTGAACCTACGATGAGATAATCATATTTCATAACTTATTCTTATAAAGATTTTAAACACATATAGTTATTTATAATATCTTGCAATCGCTTATAACTGCATTGGCTTTTTAGGCTGACCATGATAGAAAGGGTTATCATAACCTCGATAACCAAAGAATCGGCGAAAGAAATACATGATACGATAGCGTAATAGTTTGCTGCCTGTCATCTTCGTATCTATCGTAGTACCATAAGTTCCGCTAATTCCTTCTATTACAGGCGGAATCCAAAACATTCGATGTTTTCCACCAGCTTTTTTCCAGTCCTTAATGCTATCATAAAGCACATGTTCAAAATGATGGCATTGACTATCATTGATTTCTTCACGTCTTGGAAGAAAATATTCCGAGAAGAATCGTTTTGGGGCTATAATAACTTGACTCGTTGCTATATTTCCATTCCAATCATCTTTGCCAAAATTAGCATACACAGTATTGCGACAATGATAACGAAGACATAACTCCTCAATATTTTTACATAGCAAGCGACCTGTTATTTTAAAAACGAGAATATTCGGCTTGTTTTTTAAAAGCTTAGAATGTTCCAAACCATATTTTATAATACTAGCCTCACCATATCCTTTTCCACGACTACGATCATACATATTTCCATCATATACGATAAATTCCAAGCGACCGTCTTGTATTTGAGCTTTATAATCTTCTGAAAAGTCAACATTGGAATTTTCTACAAGTAGGATTTTCAATGACGTATTGGCTAAATACCAATCTAGTGCATCTTTGTACTGCTGTAACCTAATTTGTGAATTACTTAGTTTCGTATATTTCATTCCTTTAGGGTTTACACATGCAGTTAGAAAAATAACTAATTCCATTTATTCCTTAAATATTCAGTCCATCATTATTAAGCCCTATTAAAACCGATTTAAGAAACATGTTTTCAATGCGTGAAGGCTTATGTTTATCATAAAAAAAGCGCAAAATGCTAACTTTAATTTTTTGCTTAAAACTAGAAGTTACCTTAGCTACATCACCAATAAAAGGAACTACAGATTCTGTGTGAATGCGCAATTTATTATGCAAACAAAATATTGGTAACAAATACTCTGCAATTCCTCCTAATCTTCTCATAGAACAAGTATATGGCAATGGCTTCATTAGTTTCTCACACTCAGATAAGATGGCAAAGAGAAAAGTGCAATACTCGTCAAAAGTCTTTCTCTTCATCACAAACATATTGTAAGGATAATCCTTGAAACCATAGAGATAGTCAATCAAGGTTTGCTCATACGCTGGATAGAGTTTCTTGAAAACCTTCAAGAAGATAACCTCATCTTCCATCACCAATGTTCGAGCCATCTTCATCTCATTGTATCTATCATGCAAGTATGGCTGAGCAATTACGACATCACAACTTTCAAATATCTTATCAATATTTTCATTTGTGAACTTTGTTTCAAAATATCTGCGATAATGAGCCAACCCGATATATTCCACATCTTTGAGATTCTTCCAAGCCCAATATGTAGCAGTAAGTTCACAGTATGTGCCATTCTTCGCACTGATATTATCCCCTGTATCATCGCCAATCATATCAGCCATTTCCTCCTTATATTTAGAAATGGCACGACCTACATGAATCGGGGTATATACATCATCACAATAAACCTTATCTGGTTTATGTGATGCTACTAAAATCTTGATTTTTTCCATAAAATACAATTATCTCATTTTATATATAAACTAGATTCATCTTTACCAAATTTGCGTTTCAAATCTAAATCTTCTGCAATTTTCAACAATAGCATAACAAATAAGAATTGAAGACGGCTATAATTCGCAAGATGCTTATTTTCAGAATAAGATGGTGTTGTGCCATGGGCATAGTTGTTGCGAATGGCTGGTCCATTCGTGAACTTTTCATCATTCAGATAATAACTAAAATAATCTACTTCTTCAGGTGTGAACAAATGATTATCAAAAGCTACCCATCCCTTTCTCTCCATATCATCGAGAATAGCTCTCCCGTCAGAAGAAGAACTCCAATAACCACATGCACCATATTCATGCAGATGCTGCAGAATAATCACCTCTAACATCTTCTCACACTTTAAAATACCATTCTCATCCTTTGTCAAATAGCCCCCATCTATCAAAAAATCAACGTCAGTTTTTTGATAATTCTGATAACTATCATAATTGACCTCAAAGCCTTTTTCTAACAACTCATACAGACTCTTCAAATTAAGTTCTTTATATGGATTCACGTAAAAAAGCATTGATTGACTTCCAAAGAAAAGGCGAATAATGTGTGAGACATCTTGATTGTTTTTATTCAACACACAATAGCGACGACGCATAAGGCTCATAGAATCTGTCAATTTCTTAGGAGTAGATAGCTCTATCAAATCATCGTCTATGCTTCCATTTTCTACAAAACATTCATATTGATGAGCAACACTATCCATCTCGATAGCCATATTCCGAATTTTCACAACAGTCTCTTGCTCGCTAGATGGAAGAGTCAAAGGTCGTCCCTTGTAACCGAACTCAGCTTTCAAATGTTCCTCATAAAAGTTTTTGATGATATTCTCCATTTTTCTTCCTTTTTCGTGCAGAACTGCTTCCAATGCTTTCATTTGCAATATGGCAATATTCTCAGACCAGCGAAAGGTAAATGGAGTAAAATATGTATTCTTAGCCTGCATTTCGAAAACTCGTTCAAATCCACTCACGTCAGAATCTTTAGATATATGAGTGATAAGACCATCCAGTTTCATAAACTCAAATACAATACCACAATAATATATGATAGTAGCATCTGGGCATCCATCTATAATGTTTTTATTATAAATGAAGACTAGTCGTCCATTCTCATCCTCTTCATATCTTTTTATTGGCGCAGCCTTATCATGATCCATACAAACTCCTACCGCAATAGTCTGAACAACTCCATGCTCAAGTACTTCTTGATTTAGAACAACTTCTCTTTTTCGAGCAGCCTTAACTGTCAACGGATGGAGTGGAAGTTCTACACTTCTCTTTGCTACCAACACCAAACGCACATAATTAAGATTTGCTTTAGGAGAGTTTATATAATTACGGATGATGATATCCCTATTCTCTCCTGACAAAACCTTAGGAAAATATAAGAGGCAGTCCTTCCCAAAAGTATCTTTTGCAACATAATAATCTAATAGCCATTCTGCTGTATGTGGATTAACCATTAAGAATTCAGCTATCAGTTGCCCATTATACTCTACAATCCATTTATATTGAAGTAAATCTCTAAGCAAATAGCTTTTCTGGCTAGTTATAATATATTGCAAGACTTCCTTACGTACAAGATGTTTCAGTCTAAAACGATCTACAATCTGCCAAACACTCTTTTGGTATGCGTGTTCGATCTCAGAATAAATAGAGCACAATGTTTCAGGTGTCAGTTGAGTGAAGAATTTTGCAATAACACTCTTATAATCCAACACGCCCCTAATTCTCTCATTTGACCAAGTATTTGGATACTTACGATGCTCTACAAACTGTAAGATATGGAACATTTCCAAATAATCATTGATTGTCTTTGGATGATTACCATTCTCATATTCTAAAACAACTTCTTCTATTCTTTCAAAGTACATAGGAATACTGCCATCGTAGGGACCAAAGAAAACAACTCTGTCTTTTGTCATGATATTTTTTTCCTAATAATATTATTTCATCCACCCTATCACCTTATATATCAACAACCAATCGTATCTGCGATATAACCACGGATAAAGTTTCTTACACTGTTCACCATAATACTCTCTCTCGCCAAGGAAGAAGGAATACAATGCCATTTTCTCCCAAAACGACTTACCTTTGAAATCAAGATAGCCCAAGAAATCCTCCTTGATGTTCTTGCGAGCACGAGAGGCAGAAGAAAAATCTACATTTGTTTTAAGCACTGGTTTGCTAATAGTGAAAACCTTTATATATTTATAAAGTCTAAAAAGCCACTCTAAATCCTCAAATCTCCGAATTCTTTCATCGAAAGGATTAGACAAACATATTTTTTTCTTGCATATCAAAGCGCCTGTTCTTGGAGCAAGCCAACCATAAAAATGACCTTTGTATGGATTTTTCACACAAGCATCTTGATATTTGCAAGCTAAACGACTTTTATTATTATAAACTACATAAAAAGGAGCACAAATAAAATCACTTAGTTGATGATTTTTGGCACCATCCCACAAATTAGTGATTGCATTTGGCAATAATTCATCATCCGCATCCAAAAAGAGAATCCACTCTCCCTTAGCATTCTTCACACCTGTATTTCGAGCCTTGCTCGGTCCTCCATTCTCCTGACGAATCAAACGAACACGAGAATCTTGTATTTCTTCAACTTTAGCCACAGAGTTATCTGTCGATCCATCATCCACTATTACCACCTCAAAGTTTTGGTAAGACTGAGACAAAACACTCATCAGCGACTTCTTGATGGATGCCTCCTTATTGTATAAAGGTATTACTACGGAAACCATAAAATCTTTTTAATCTATTTTCATCACTACTTTACAAACTCAAAATAAGCACTATTTAAAGTAAATCCTTGCAAAGATTTCGGAGCACTATCATGCCAAGCATTCAAATCTGAAATTACATTGTTAAGATTAGAGTAAGTATTGTAAAGGCTCTGCAAATTTTGATGATCATTGAAATAAATTGCAGAGAAATATACTGTATTAAATCTGTTATTCCATTCAATATCACCATTACTATAAATAATAACTTGCTTCTTCAAACAATCAACAAAAACTTGCTCATTTTGGCAAAGATAGTCAACAAAAGCATATTGCCAACGGATTGGTTTATCATCTAAGTCGCTAGCAAATGGACTACCAGTTATCTCCAACAATGTATCTATAACGCCATCCGTTATTTTTTCTTGATTTTGAGCCATTACCTCGTTTATAAAACGCTGAAGCAAAATATAATAAACATCTTTTAAGTTTTGTGGCAAAAACAAATAATCAGCAATGTTTTCTCGCATAATATCAAGGCAAACCAACAATGGGCAAATCATATCTACGCCACAACTTTCACAAGTATGTTTTAAGTTTTCCAAATATGTCCCCGATTTCTTTTTGTCGAAGCCTATATTTTTGGAGTCATAAAAGAGTTTTAAAATAGGCTCCAACTTTGGCTTTACCTTGTCTGAACTTACATATCCCTCTCTTGAATGAATCGTATTTCTGTCTATAATGTTAGACATTGAATACCTGTAAGAAATATTTATATAGGTCAAGTATTTGAGAAGAAGTTTATCAAGAGATATTCCAGAAGAAGCTTGAAATACGAATGGAAATTCATTCTGAACAGATTGCCCTTTTCCTACCATGAAAAAATAATGTATTTTCTTCTCAAACTCTACGTTTGACAAATTTAAGCATTCCAGCAATTCCATCCTATCAATGACGTTTTTGGCAATATCATTTGCAAAATATTTGTAAAACATATTCATTCTGCAGATATTGTTTGCACCAACACGCTTTGATTTTCCAAATAATTCATTAAGTATAACCATTACAATTTCTTCGTCCGCTATCTTTGCATTAGCAACAAGCTTGCTATAAACATTGACACTTTGTTCATCTTTATTTGAATAGTCTGTCAAATATTCGCTTTTCAAAGACAACAAAGAATCACAGCCGTGAATCAGATTGGTCTCTAAGATTCTTTCAAAATTATCCCGTAAAAGAATATAAAATTCTGGACATCTAAATTTAAGCACAGTCAAACAGAACAAGTCATAATAATCAAAATTCATGCTCTTGTTTGATTTTATAAGATCGAATTGCATATTCAGAACATTAAGAAATCTATAAACTTCTCTCATGTTGGCGAATATATACTGAGCAATATCGAGTTTTCTTATTCTATCAAGACAATCTTGTATAGCATCGGAATCATCAAACATCTTATTTAAGAGGGTATTGATATTATCTAATAGAACGTCCAAGGCTATTTTTTCATTAGCAGGCATTTGAAATTCAAAGTTGAAGAATTTCTTCAGATACTCAGATGGATTCATGACATTTCTTGACTTAAGCATACTTTCCAAATAGTTATTGTCTGCCGCTATGATATAATAAACATTTGGAAAATCTGCCACATCTCGAATCAACTTAAACACCATCATTAATTCTGAACTCTGCAAACGATCAACATCATCAATTGTTACTACTATTGGTCTATCTATATTCAATAGTTCTTTGCGAATTTCATCATGTACGTCTTTTATTGTATCATGGTGCTTAAAAAATTTCAAATCAAAATACAATCCATGAAATCCCTTGACAGATATTGCATCAAGCAAAAGAGACATATATTTTCTTACACTATGTTGAATTGAAGGTAAGCGAAAGGAGACACTAGCAATGAAAGTGTTAAAAAATTCCCTTATTATGGACTCCTCATTATCACATAACCAAGGCAGAAACTCAATATATATCACTTTGGTTGGGTTATATGAAGCATACTTTTTCAGCATTAAAAGGAAAGATGACTTACCTTGCCCATAATTTTCTCCTATGTGAATGACAAAAGAGTGATTTCTATTTTTTCCCTTTTCGTTTTGTACATAATATGTCTGGAAAATTTTATCCAACAAATATTTTGCATACCTATCACGTTTCAACATATCTGAATCTGATGGAGTATCTGACATAAAAGCAACTACATCTTTCCTGTAAATTTCTACATCATTTTTAATCAGCGCTTCATATTTTTCCCGATTACAATACATAATGAAAACGAAAAGAAGCACAAACAACATAATCGTAGCAGCTGCCACAATAGCATCGTAGTGTAAATAAAAATACAACGTAATTTCATTAAAAAGATGAAACAAATGGTATTGAAATACCAAGCACATTATCATAAACAATAGTATAAACAATACAACATGCTTAAAACAAAAGTCTTTCATAAACATGAACTACAATTATTTTATCAACTTATCAATAACATACCCACTCAGGTTGAACAGATGTAATTTTATAAATGGAATCAAAAATCTAGTTTTGATTTTTGAATGAACAAGAAGACGGAGTGGACAATCCAAGAAGGCATCTAGTCTCCTCATTTTTAACTTCTTATCTGAATATTGTTTTTCTTTTGCGATTCCAACCAAAGACATATAATAAACTGTCCCCATAATGAAATCCATCCCTTCACTCTTTGTTCCACATGGATGATATTTTTTATAATAATCATACCATTGGGTGGCGGTCAATGAAAGCATATCATTCAAAAACAATGCATGCATCAACTGTTTAGTATGTAATTGAAGTTTTATTCCATAATAGCTTTCAAGTTTTTGCGATAACATGAACAATTGCCCATCAACATAGTCCATCTCCTCAAAAGACAAATTATATCCAGAACCGCCTTCATCAGAAGACTTATGATAATCCTTATTTGTAGAATCTATGCGAAGAGAATTGATATGACAGAGATATTCCCAATTGAAAACATTGTCTTCCGCAAAGCGCATCTTCTCATTAAATCGAATATGGTTTTGCTCGATGATAGAACGTTTAAACAAACGCCCCCATGGATAGCACAACTGGTCAGCATTGATCAAATCAGAAAGAGACTTGGCAATACTTGACTTATCTGTCAACTCTAAAAACGAATTCGATTTTTCAGATTCGTTGTCATAGCAAAACCCTGTGATTGACAAATCATAGTCACATCCTTGACACAAATGTTCCAAATAAATGGGTTCCAAACAATCATCAGCATCCACGAAGGCTATAAATTCACCTTTAGCATAGATTAATCCATAATTTCTAGCAGAACTAACGCCCCCATTTGGCTTATGATAAACTTGGATGCGTTTATCTTGGAAAGTTTGACAGACATCTAGAGTATTGTCTGTACTTCCATCATCTATGATGATTAACTCCCAATCTTGATAAGTTTGGGATAGTAGGCTCTCAACGCAACACACAATAGTTTTAGCCGCATTGTAAGCTGGAATAATAACAGATATCATGATTTATGTCTTGATATTTTATGAACTTTTTCCAGCAAACTTGCTGCTCTAAGCATCAAAGCTGATGCAACACCGCCCTCCTTATAAATCTTACTAAAGATTTTACCAACAGGCGAAAACAAGAAGTACATCTGATCAATACCGACAGGCATACTTGGAGAAGCAAATGTTTGCTTGCAATTTCTAATCATTTCACCTATTTCTAGGGTTATACGTCCTTCTTGTTTCAGTTTCTTGTATATTTCTTGGGAGAAATAAGGTGAATAACTTTGGTCTTCTATAAAGTTCATGTGCCACCAATGAATAATAGCAGCGTCAGCAAAATACTTCAAGCTCATCTGAACCTGGGCATTATATATACCAGGTAGCTCTTCTATTATATTACCAAACTCACGATTTGCCATCAAAAATGAAGGCTCGTCTTGCGAGTTTCCTTTTTCAAAGCAAGAATACTTCCAATTTTCATTCCACTTTTTAAAGAAGTCTCTTGTTTTACCATTATCAGATGCATATATAGCACCTGAATTAAAGTAATATTTGCTGTCAGAAGCATCAATTCCAAAAACTGTTTTTACAGTAGGTAATGGCGAGAATGGCATTTCATTCAATGGCAAATGGGTTTCTGGAACCGCTGCAATATCACAAGATAAGTCATCCAACTTGTCCAATGACTTGCAAATGACCGTATCGTTATCTAAAAACAGCATTGAGCCATCGACATACAGACGAGTTTTTGTCTTCAATTCACGAGATTTCAGCTTAGCATTGTATTCATCCGGAACAGGGACAACTTTTATGTCTGACACCATACCGCAAAAATCTCGAAATTTATCTATATATTGCTTTGTTGGCTCATCAACCAACAATACAACACATGCCTCAGGATGGAATATTCTCAAGGAATAGATGGATACCCAACACTCCTCTAAGAACAAGTCATTTTCAGATGCAATAAGGGAATATACTATTTTCGTTTTCATCTACAATTTTGTTGAAATTTATACTGTATAAATTTTAATAATGTAAGAAGATTTATCTTGAAAAATTGATGCTTAACAATGCTTTGAAGCAATTTATCTTCCATTATTTCTTCTACGGCAGGAATTTTAGCAACCTTTTGGTAAAAACTAACATCAAAGTAATTGTTCATAAAATCTTCTTGACGAGAAACAGCTTTAAATATATTGCCTTTCACATTGTATAATGAATGAATTGCCATCACCAACAAATCGACATTATACTTCCATAGTGCAGATATTTTGTTATCATATAGGTTGTAAACATCTACTAATTCTTGCATAGCAGAAGATAGTTTACAATATCTATTGACACAAATATCAGAACTTAAAAATCTGCGACTCAAACTATTTCCGTCCGAAACATTAATTACATAAGAAGCCTGCGGTACAGTTGCAACCCCTCCTACATATTTAAGCACCTGATAGCACAAATATCTATCCTCAGAAATAGCCAATGATGTATCAAAACGAATCTTATACTCATCCAACAAGGATTTTCTGTACATTCTATCACAAGCGTACATATATTGTAAAACATCCGTATTGATTAAAAAGTCCTTAACCTCATTCAAACCCACATACTTATTAGAAGTATAGACGTGATCAGCCCTTTGAATGCCCTCAACATACTTACAGCCACAGAAGACGATGTCTATCGATGAAGTCACATTTGTTTTGTTGTCCAATATGGGAGATAACAATTGTTCCAAATGAAAAGGCAAAATCTCATCATCACTATCAACAAATACAACCCATTCACCGCTTGCATGATCCAAGCCTAAATTTCTTGCACTTGCTACACCTCCATTTTCTTGATGAAAAGTTTTAAAGCGAGTATCTTGTTCGGAATATTCCTTGCATATAGCTAAAGAATTATCTGAACTGCCATCGTCAACTAAAAGACATTCATAATTTTTATAACTTTGCTTACGGATGCTATCTAAACATATCGGCAAGCACTTCTCTCGATTAAATACTGGTACAATAATTGATACCAGTATTTGTTCATTGCTACCATTTTCAGCCATTAATTCAAAAGTTTATGTTTGATTTCAGAAAAGGTCATTACCATTTTTGCCAATCTCGGCCAACCCAAAACCAATAATGCTTCTGCCTTACCAACATGAATGCCATATTTCTTTCGCAAAAGATAATATGGTTTTGCCTTTTTGTATTCTTTAGACAAAACCAAAAGATTAAAGAAAGATTTCGCTGCATGAATTTCAAATGAGTTGTTGTACTTATACTGAGTTATTTTATTAAAAGCATCCATCATCGGACGCTCATTCTCATACATTCTCAACAATTTTGCAGAATCAGGCTTTTTGAATTGTCTCTCAGACCACGATCCCACAGCCATTGCTCGATAAACACATGTCTGTTCCTTCAAATACCAACATTTTCCAGACCAACCACACCACATCTGAAGAGGATAGTCACCAACATACCAACCTTTAGCCTCATCAGGCATCGCTTCATACACTTCTCTTCGAGCAACTATAGAACAAGTCGGGATAAAGGCACCACCTTTCTCTATGATATCCTCCATCGAAGATTGGCAACTTTCAGAATAACGATTATAAGCTCTTCTTTCTCCATTTGTTTCTTCATAAGCATCAGTCCAGCACATACTGTATTCAGGATGCGCCTCTAAAAAGTCAACTTGTTTTTGAAGTTTCAATGGATCAATCCAATAATCGTCACCCTCACACCATGCAACATACTTGCCACGTGTATTCTCATCCATAATTCGTGCCAAGGAGCCGTCACCTTTTGACCACTGGTTTTCTGTTTCCAATATTGGCTTGATAATGTTTGGATACTTTTCCCCGTATTCTTTGATGATCTCCGCATTACCATCCGTAGATGCGTCATCATGAACTATTGCCTCGAATCTGAAATTCGTTTTCTGCATAACAAAACCATTCAAACAATCGCGAATATAGCGTGCTTGATTAAATGTACAGCAGCGAATTGTTAACATCAAAGGCTCTTGCTTTGTCGTATTTTCCATTTTCCTATTTTTTACGATTTAACAAATACTTTACATCATTGATTTCGTCAAACTTAAACAGAAATGCTCCACCAAGATAGATAATCACTCCTAGAAGTCCTCCTATAAAGATCTGTAACCATAAGTTTGAAATAAAATAAATGCAGATATGAACAGAACACCACATAACGAAACTCAAAGAAAATATTGGCAACAAATCTTTCATTTGTTTAAAGAAACCTACATTTATAAGTTTGCCTGTATAATAAGTATTAATAACCAATCCTATTAAACTTGATGCTATACCACAGCTACAAAAAACAACCAAACCCAAAGGAAGAGATATTGATAAGATACACAAGCCCATCACTTTCTTAATTATCTCCAAACGCAAGAACAAATCCGATCGTCCCTTAACTTGAAGTAAGTTGAGATTTATTGCATGAATTGGATACCACATCATAGAGAAACAAATGATCTGCAACAAAATAATACACGATTCCCATTTTGCCGTTATCATTGTAATAATTAACGGACGAGCTAACGCTGATAACATCAACATAATTGGGAATATCACAAATGCAGATACCTTCAACATTCTTCGATAATTAAACGCTAGTCTCTCATTATCGTTTTGCAATGTACTAAGCACAGGAAATGTCACGTTTGCAATCACACCAGTTACATTCTGTGATGGCATAGCTGCATATCCCTGGGCACGATTATACACACCCAATTGAGCTGGTGAATAATATTTACCAATGAAAACAGGAGCTATGTTATTATATAAGGTATCAAGCATACCTGACAACATAATTTTGTTTCCATATCCCCAAAGATATTTAAAAGATTTATTTGACCAACCAGTTTTAGGTAGCCATCTTACAGCAAGCCAATTGAGAATTGTACTAAAGAGACCAGACACCAAACCAGAAATAACCAAAGCCCACAAGCCATAACCACATAATGCCAAAACAATGCCTACTATAGCAGAAACAATTTTGGTCGCAACAGATATTTTAGCAGGTGTTTTGAAATTCAAACTTTTTCTCATTAGTACACCTTGTGGCGTATTCAATGGTCCCCATAGAAATCCCAATGCAGTAACTCGAATAAGCGGTACCAAAACAGGAGTATTATAAAAGTCTGCTATGTATGGAGCACCGATAAATAGAGCCAAATATAAAAAAATACCAACACATATACTATAATAAAAAGATGTAGATAAATCTGCCTCTGTCAAATCTGGCTTCCTAACCAAAGCATTACTCAATCCACCATCTTGGATGGTTCCAGCCACAAGCATAAATACGGCAGGCAATGCTGTGATACCATAATCAGTAGGAGATAATAATCTTGCCATTACTATGCCAACACAGAACTGCATTCCGTAATTGGCGAACTGGTCAAAAAATCTCCAGTACAATCCTTTCTTTGTTTTACTTTTTAAATTTTCTTCCATTCAAATTAATATGTTGTTTTTCTAATCATTCATTACAAATGAATATAAGACACTACTTTTCTTAAAATGACCGCTGCCACAAATGTTGACAACAAGGTGAGCAAGATAAAGACAAGCCACCAATCTGCTATATATGTATATGTCCTACCAAAGAGGACGCTGATAAATGCTCCATGCAATAGATAAATCTCGTATGAATATTTTCCCAGGAAACCCAAGATTATATTATTTGGAAGAGGCGAGCGACATACCATTGCATAGACGAAAGCACCCAGCAACACACTAAGCGACATAAAGCCCATTGACCATCCATCTATATCCTCTAACTGCGTAAGATAACCACATCCGACCAAAGCAAAGAGCAAGATAACCGCAATCAAACGATATGAAGCCTTTAGCATATTCCTCATCTTATCCTCATAACATACCACGAGCATACCCATATTCAAAGAGACAGGTGTCTGAAACCACCAATTGCCAAATTGCAAGTTTTTCAACAATGCAATGTATGCTATCGTGAACAAAAACATCGCCATCACCAAAGTCTTGATCTTACACTTACACCACTTTGCCAAAATATAAAATGCGAGATAGTATATGGCAATAGTCACACAGAACCAACAGTTTGGCAGGAAAGGCCAATCTCGCTTAATGTTCGAAAATTGCCCCCCCCAGAATAGCTATATCTACTAGTGAATACACAACGCTGCATAGTACCAGGGGTATCAGTATTTTACTCAGTCGCTTATGCAGAAATCCGTGTAGGTAAGCCTCTCCCTTGCATTTGAGGCTCCTCGTCAAGCCATATCCCGACAAGAAAAAGAACACAGCCACGATAGGTGCTCCCATGAAAGAGAATTGGCTCAGCACCCAAGGTACATCAGCCCCTGCTCCATCAGTTCGCAGCACGCAATGATGCAAGACTATGAAGATCGCCAAGACACCTCGCAATGGCACCAACGCCTCGACCGAGAATGGCTTCAAGTCGGTTTTGGGCTTAGCAAATGATATTGCTAAGCAAAGGGTAAGGAGGAATATGAATAAGTACATAAATTTGTAATCTATATTTCTTAACTTTAATATTCATATACTTGCTCATAATGAAGTGTATGTCGATTAACATCCCACACTGCACGATACTTTTCTGTCTTTACCTCCCTCTCTTCATCCGAATAATAGAAAAGTTCCATATCAACACCCTTTATACTATAGACGACAAAAGCACCCAGCATTGTTCCATGCACACAATCCAATGGGCTTTCGTCAGAAGGAGGGGTGACCAAAGATCTCAATCGTTTTTTGTCTTCTTCAACAGTTTTCCGATTACGTGGCTTTTTCATTTCCACAGCCAAAAGATTACGTTCATAACCTCTAGACTGAATCAGTAAATCGCTTACCATATAATGACTCACGTGCTTATAATCTTCAAAATGCTTCAAATCACCAAAGCCCATGCGGTTATACTCAACATCCACATAATACTTCTGAAAATAATGAGAATTATTCTGTCGGTCATACTCTCTCATAATATTTTCCATATGATGAGCCAACCTAGCACAAACATTGCGCTCAGAAACTTCATACTTGATATTCGGCTCGTCAATTTCATACAATCGTTTAAGAGATTGAATCAAAATTTGTTCTATGAGTCCTTTAGTTATTTCTTCATCCATAATTTACAAATGTTTTTGCTCAATAACACATAAAAATGCAACTAAGCAAGAATAAATATCGCTAAATTAGCCAATCATCATCACTTTCACCAGTTTCTTTAATCCATCCAATATGCACTTTTCTGATTCTGATACTTTATAGTTGACATCACTGATGGCACTATACAAATTATTATAGCATACCATAATTATTGAAATTTTAGGTTTACTCATAAAATCATTTCTCTATATTCCCTTCATTCAAATAATTCACGATATCATCATAGAGCATTTTTCCTAAATAAGAACTTCTCTTTTTAGAGTCGAATATTCCATCATCTTTCTCTATTCTCTTTGCCAGTTTTCTTGCCGTAGAAAAACCTGAGTCTTCGTAAATCTTAATTTTGTCTTGAACAATATTATCCTCACATCTATCATTCAGCCCTTTTTCCAAAGGAATCAAATTACCGATGCATGCATTCTCTTCTCCTTGCGAATCTGGACAAACATGTTCTATGGTAAATTCATCTATCTTAGTTCTATCAGACATTTTTTGTTCTATCAGTTCCAAAACAAGATAAGCTCTTTCCTTGTTTTTTGAACCTTGATAGAATTTTACATGATTAGAATAGCCTATTGACTCAAATTTCAGCATAAAAGCCTCACGTGGTGGAAGACGCTCTATCATACTCTTCATAAAGTGTTTGACAGTTTCTACATTCATATCTCGCTCTATCAAAGATGCGTATTTGTTTATTGGCTCATCGATTTTGTTTGATTTCTCTTCCCCTATGACATTGAAGCAAACATAAAAATAATAAATAAAATTTAGGACTTTAAAATAGTCATCATCTTTCAATTTATCAAGTTTGTTCATATGCATAAGACTCAAAATAATAGGCCTAAACTGAACAGCTTTCTTACGTTTCAAAAAATCGAATATACGGTATTCTTCAAAGCTACAATTTTGATCATCTCCCTCACAAATAGGCTTCTCGATTATCGAATAGTATCCAGCCTTAAGTTTTAAATCATCAAAAAAGTCGTTAACATTCTCCCGATTAGTACCTTTCAAAATCGTTTTGTAAACTTCTGACTTCTTCTCTCGTTCTGTATATTTATGAACACTATAATGACTAAAGAATCGTTTTACTGACGTACCAAGTTGCCTGTCTATATATATTTCCCAATCGCTCTTTACTCTATCAACCTTAGCTAGTTCTTGAGGTTGAATATAGCGCATCACAAAGTTCTTGACCAATTCATGGTCTTCAAGTTCTTGACCACGTGCATTCAATATTTCAAAAATGGTATAAGAATCCTCATCTGTCGTTGCTACAATATCTACGTAGCTCGTACCCAACATCATATCACGTAGCAGCAATATTTTCTCTATGTCTAGATTTTTCAACTTATCATAGAAATACAGGCAACATTGACGGATATTTTTATCATCCTTTTTATTTACTATACAGGATTCCAGCAGTTCTTTAAAAGGTCTCTTGTCATTACTGTCACACACCTTCAATACAATATCACCTATACAGGTATGGAAATCCGAATGCAAAACACAATTATCTTGATTCTTCAAATCCTTGATAATCAGTTTTGTAATCGTTCCCTTAAAATCATCCTCTAATTCATGCTCTTTCAGCACACCCACCAAAGCACTCATGAAGAGAATAATAGTAATGATTCGTTGTTGACCATCTATGATGGTATAACGCTGAATTCCAATTACCTTATCTTCTTCTCGCAGCACTATACTACCCAAAAAGTGGCGCTTTCCATATTGCTGATTTTTCACTATAAACTCAAGGTCTGACCACAAATCATCCCAATTGTCCTTATTCCAAACATACCTTCTCTGATTACGTGGTATCTCATATAGCTTATTGCTGAGCAAATAATCTATATCTCTTTGTTCTGCTTTAAAAGACATAATAATATATTTTAGTTCACTAGTGTCCAATAAAAACGATTCTTCAAGAATTGTATTTTCAATCCCATATTTTTAAATTTTCAAGCTGAGTTACATTCAATTCCTTACAAATACATTCATCTGTAATATTTTCTACCATTTGAAAAGGTTGACCATTTACAGAAACTCTCTCTATCCTAACAATCCCATGTTCTTTATTCTTATAATAACCATGCCCTAGCACTCTCCAAAAATCTAGTTTTTCATCTACCGCAGTTGGAGACAATGCAATATTTAAACCAGCCTGTCCACCTAGTTGCACTGAGGGATATACGATGCCATCATATCCCATACCATGTATGCAATCGTTTGCTAAAGTTGCAGAAATGAGATAATCATGATTATCAACTACTAATTTTGAAAAATCCTTACTTATATATCTAGCAAGTTCTATACTTTCTAGAGAATAATCATTCTGATGATTTTTTATAAAAAGTGCTCTAAGTTGATTCAGTAAAGCATTATCTACTACATCTTCATATGTATTATCTGCAATAAAGCTAACAACATTCAAAGGTTCTTTAACTAACCATTGAGAAATGCAAAAGTATTCTCGTCCTACAGACTCTCTTCCACTTCTTGCCAATGCAGAGCATTCACTTACACATATTGCCCTTGCGTTTTCCAAATGCTCTTGGTCATCAGACAAAACCCCATAGAACATTGTATCATTAGCAAGTGTTGCTCTTTGAATATTTTTGCAATACTCTATTGGGCAATAAGTGGTTTCTTTTGCCGTACGATAGTCTCTGCCTTTTCGAGCCCTTGAAATCACAACATTCGGTAGAATTTTAAACGTTAAGAAAGATACCGGTAATTGAACCAGTATTTTTCGAACATCATCTGCCGTGCTATTCTTCAAATCTAAATTTTGCAAATTCGATAATGAACCTTCCATGATTTTATTTTTTCAGTATTTCCTAGAGCGAGAAATCTCTCTTTCAATCTCGTCATAGTCAGAACTTTCAATCTCGAAATCTCGATTTTCTTTGTTGTAATTCAATATGGACTTAAATTCAACTGTCAAATTTATAGTCTCCGTTTTCCATTCGTCACCATACCATTCATCAAATTCCTTATCATAAGAGGCTTCTGAAGTATCATGATATTCGACTTCTACTGAAAAAGTGGCAATAGGATGCACTTCCACTCGTATCATGTCTTCGTCCACACCCAGCACGTATAAGTCATCTTTGTCCAACTTTATACGGCATTGCTTGATGGTTATATCTGAAATATCATCATAATTACAGAAGACTAAATAAGTTCTATCATCATTCAATAGTTCCTCTATTTTCTTTTGCCATTCTTTAATTAACAATATAGAATTTTTATCAAGAGATTCATGGAGTTCATCCATTACTACTTTGTCAGCAAGTTTGTCACTGACATATTGTTTATAATCTCTAACGACCTTCAAATGAGAACTAGAAGAAACAAAGTCTTTGTCCTGTGTTAGAACAATAATTTTGTTTAAGCCTGTTCCTTGACAATACTTTTCCAAAGCTTGAATGATAAATGCATCAGGAAACTCATACTTCTTTTTGTCTGAGCCAAAAGGTTTTTCTTTATTAAAATATTTTTTAAAGACACCTTCTACATCTATACAATATGAGTAAGGAATTATATATGCATTTGATCTACTTTTGAACCGCTCTAACTTTTTCAAGACACATCTTTCTACCGATTTTGCACCTGTTTGGCAAAAACTAAGAAAAACGTCATTATTTCTCAAAGCCTTATTGTCTTTTCCGCAAACCTCCCTGAAATTCCCCAAAACATCTCTTAGGAGATGAGATTTTACTTCTTCATAAGCAATCTCTGGCCAAAGTATATTTATAAAACCATCCTCAGCCAATGTCATCAATTGGTTGATACTATTGCCTTCCAAAAAATAATTCTCAGAGACAAATATGTTTGTATCTATAAAAATGATATCTTTTTCCATATACTATATAAAAAAAATTCTACCAACAAATAGACACTCGGAGTTTTTAAAGTTTCCGCAATTCTTATTATTAATAATAATTTAACATGTCAACCACGAATTATCCTTCTTTAAGAAATATCAGTCCCGGTCTTCAACAAATCAGAATTTCAACATCGTTCCGCCCCAACTCAAACCTACTCCAAATCCAGATACCATAACATTCATACCCTCGTGGATAGTCCCTGCCTCTAAACATTGCTTAAGACCTATCAACACTGTAGAAGCCCCGGTATTTCCTGTATCTTCTAGGTTGACGTAGAACTTATCCTTTGGCAACAAGCAAATCTTACGAATCGTAATAAACATAAATTTATTAGTCTTATGAAAACATTTATAATTGTGGACAGCGAGGACTCGAACCTCTTTCTTTTAAGGGAGTTTATTTATCATGTTCACTGTTGATTTGCTATTCTACAAGACTGTCTCAGTTCTTTGGAACTGCCCAAACTTACTCCCGTCCACCTTACCAAAACCTCTTTCATAGTCATTTCTCCATTTATTTGATTTGTTAATAAAGATACATAATTGTATAAACTAACAGCACCTAGTACAAACTGAAAGAATGTTGCACTAGCACAACCAAACAAACTTGTAGATAACAGATCAATAGCTACTAATAATCACATTACGTATAATTCTTTTTTCTTACCCCAGCTTCAAGTAATCTTCCTTCAACAAGGACAAGACATACTGGTTTTGATATTTTCCATTCTTATACACAGACTGACGCAAAAGACCATCTATCTGATAGCCACACTTCTGATGCATTTTCAAAGAAGCAACATTGGACTCCAATACAATGGCTTGAACTCTATTCATATTACGCTCATTAAACATGTAATCAAGAGCCAACTTCAAGGCTTCTTTGGCATAGCCTTGCCCCCAATAAGACTTATCACCTATCAAAATATGAGAGACACAAGTGCGATTCAACTGGTTGATATCCGTCATATACACATTACCGATATATTTGCCAGTATTGATGTCACACACAGCCAGCTTCACATCCCTAGAATTAAAGATAGTATCCTCTACCCATTTTTTCTCATAAGCCTCAGATACGAAATATTTAGGACCGCCCAACATATTCCATATTTGGTCATCCTTGCGCCATGATATAGATACCTTGTAATCTTCAGGTTCCAAAGCTCTCAAATACACTCTACTTTCCATTTTTTACTCTTTATTATTTTGATTATTCTTTCCATATCCTCCTCATCATATCGTTGGTCGATAGGCAAAGAAAGGATATGATTTGACATCCATGTCTCTGTGGCATCCTCGCCTGCCCATTCATCCACGTTAGGCCAATACTTGGCGACAAACACCTTGTTGGCGATGAGTTTCTTGCGAAGTTTCTGTCCTTGTTCTGACACAAAAGGATATACCATTGGAACCTCGCCACCCAGAAGTTGTCTTCCTCCCAGATACTGACGCAAATAGTTATAGTTATCCAAACGTCTCTGTGCTGCCATTCCATAATCAATACTCTGCATCATACGTTTGGTAAACTTCGACATTCTGCGGATAGGCACATCATGAAATTTTGCTTCTACCTTATGGAAATCTCCATAACCTGCCTCTGGCGAGAGATCTATTCTTTTCACCAAGGAATCCAAACGAGTATAAGATTCATCTTGCTCTATGACAAAATTAGCCTTGACATCCGTGTAGAGATAACCACCATCAGGAACACCAAAGTATTTACGGCAACTATAGAACGTATCTATTCTATCGATTGGTCTCGAATAAAATGCCTGGGTATAATCCAATATCAACTGGTGCCTATATCGACTTGCCAATTTCATGCAATAGTCGTCTTGCAAGCCCCAGTAATTGGTATATAGCAAGGCTTCACCTTCAAAAAGTTCTATTTCATCTGTTATCTTGTAATCCTTGTCGATATGATAGAACTCGTATGGGATACCAAGTTTCTCCATTGATTCCACCACAGAGTCGCAAGTGAAATAAGGAACATATACCTTATTATATTGCTTGCACCTCAAAATATACTCCAAGCAGAACCGTCCACTATTGAGAGCTATGGCTTCCGCATGAAGTTCTCGAAATCGTGGCAACTCTAGGTCAAAGTAACCACCGATAGGTTTGAGTGTATTATTATCTTGCTCCATATTCATTTTGCTGAAGACAAAGCAAGAAAAATACTAGAGCGTTTTCCGCATCAAGAACTTCTTACCTCTGTCTTCCTGTTCTATAAATCCTTGCTTTTTATAAAAATGATATGCTGTTTGATTTGTCTTGACTACTTCCAAGGCAATGGTTTCAAAGCCTTCACACTTCAACGATTCCAATACTTCAAGCATTTTACCGCCAAAACCTTTCCCTTGAAATTGCTTATCGACACAAATCAATGTGACATAAAGTTGATTGGCATCCACATTTTTGTAGAATGCGGCAAAGCCTTTTACATCTTTGCCATCACGACATACTACAAAACTAGCGTAAGCATACAACTTTTCACTATATGCTTTTAAGTCAATCCCCTCAGATATGGGGGGGGTAAATAATTTATCTGCCTTTTTCATCAAAAGTAGGAAACCCTCTTTTGACCAAAAGGAACTATTCAGTATTCTTACATCCATTATTATCTAACATTATGGTGTGCTTGCCACTTGCTTTCAATCACTTCCTCAGAGTATTGCTTGATAACCATCGTGTCATTAGGAACCTTGACGACTGAAAAATCAGGAACATTTCTCTTCACTATGGTCGCTCCACCTATCAAACATTTCTTACCAATTTTGACTTCATCAAAGACTGTAGAATTGGCACCTATATAAGATTGCTCACCAATGGTAACAGAACCACAAATAGTTGCACGAATAGTCACAAAAACATGATCTTCTATCATTGAACGATGGCCAATCATCGCATTGTCCATGATAAATACATCGTTGCCTACCATTGTTTTTTCTTGGAGAAACACGCCATCACTAATCCAGCAGTTATCACCCTTAATCTCTCCTCTGACACTAGCCGTTGGCGAAACAATGTTTGCCAACTTATACCCCATGTCCTTAACTTTTTGGTAAAGTTTGCGTCTATCGGCATTGAGGCGATTCCACAAGACAGCGACAAACAGCAAGTCATTCTCCTTATCTATATATTGGTCGAGCTCTTCAAGAGGGTAAACTTTTCGTTCTTGCCCCCCCACAATTGCCATTCCAGTCTTGGGCATATACTCCTTATTGACCGTACATCCCAAAACATGGAACAGATGATAACGCTCGACAAATCTAAAGATTCGGTCTGCTGTGTCTGAGATTCCGACTATTACTAAATTCTGCATAATCTATTTCACTTTTACGTTGATTTTACTCTCAATTCCCTTGATGACATCAAACATCTCATCCATGCTCTGATACTTCAAGATGAACTCACCAATGCAATCCTGGGCATCACGGAACCGATGTACCTCGTCACCGACATGGAGGTCATTAACAAACTCCACAAGGTGCTCTTTCTCAAACTCCTTGTCAAACTCGATGCTCTGGAACTTTCCTGTTACATTAGAATGCACCATGTAGTTGGACCAATATCCCTTGATTGGCATTTCTCTCTTGCCATTCAACACCGACAAGTCGATAGGGTCACCAGCTGCCGCCTGCACTACCCATGTCACCATGTCTATGCCAGTGGCATACTTTGTAACTTGTGGGATAAGGCTTCCACCAGAGCGAGCTCCCAACTCCAAGAGATAAACCTTGTCGTCCTCGCCCACGATCGCCTCTACATTGTAAGCATTGCTCTTCATGCCAAGCAAGGTTATCAAGCGTTGCAATTGATTCTCCAAGTCTTCGATGTACTTGTGGTCCATCTGGAATGGCCAACACTCACCCAATGGTGCGAAATCCTTGTCACAATTAGGGTCATAAAACTCATTGCCCAAGCAATGGAAAACCAACTTGCCATCCACAGAGAAGGCATCCCCAGAAATCTGATGACCTTTCTTCACGATAAACTCCTCTATCAAGAATCGCTTGCCACGAGAATAGCTCAAAGCATCTTCCACAAAGACCTTCAACTGTGACTTGTCTGTCATCTTGTTGATTCCCTTACTGCCAGAGGAATCTACAGGCTTCACCATCACAGGCATCTTGAACTTATCTATATGAGCCAAGGCATCCTCGTAGGTGGTAAAGCCCATAGCCTTGGGACACGTAAAGCCATTCTCTTGCAGGAACTGACGGAACAAGTCCTTGTTGGACAAAATCTCCACGGACTTATAAGGAGAGGTCGGCAAGCCTAGTTGCTCGCAAACGTATGCTGCTGTTGGGGCTGCTGGGTCGGAAGCATAGGCGACAACACCATCCACCTTCAACTCCTTGGCGAGAGTCAAGACTGCCTCCTTGTCGGTAGTGCTCACATTATGGTACTCATCGGCATACTTATGTCCAGGGTTACTTGGCAGATAATCGCAAGTTATGACATAATAGCCCAAACGCTTTGCCTCCTTGATGGCGTATGTCTGATACAGACTTCCACCAAGCATCAACAATCTCTTCATTTATTCAAGTTCTTTACAAATTCTCCAATTCTACGAACACCCTCCTGAATTTTATCCTCATTCAAGGTAAAGGCAATTCGTACATATTTATCACAACTCTTGCCGTATGCCACGCCCGGAACCACCGCCACATGCTGTGCCTTCAACAGAGCAACAGCAAAATCGTAGGATGTATAGCCTGTGGCAGAGATGTCAACCATCAGATAGAAGGTGGCTTGTGGAGCAGTACACTTCAAGAGGGGCAGCTGCTGAAGACCTGCAACGAGGGCATTTCTGCGTGAAGTGAAGATATTGACCATGTTTTCCGAATAGTTACCATGACCGCTCAATGCTTCAATGGCGGCATACTGGGATGGCAACGGAGCACAAGCCACGACATTCTCCTGAAGCTTGGTCATGGTGGCAATCACTTCCTCTGGTGCCAACACATAACCGATTCGCCAACCAGTCATGCAGAACTCCTTCGACAGGGAGTTGACCAAAATAGTGCGCTCTCGCATCCCATCTATGGCAACAATACTCTTGAAGTTGGCATTGTCATATATCAAGCACTTATAGACCTCATCGGAAATGACCACAAGGTCATGCTTCTTGGCTAAGTCTGCCAAGGCTTGAATCTTGTCTTGTGGGATGATTCTTCCCGATGGATTGGAAGGCGTATTGATGATGATTGCCTTTGTCTTTGGTGTGATGGCATTTTCCACATCAGCAATGGAGAAGCTCAACTCCTCCGCTTCTGGATTATCTACAACCACCGCATTGGCATGGCAAAGGTTCACCATCTGTACATAGTTGACATAATAAGGAGCAGGTATGATGACCTCGTCTCCTGGATTGAGCAATGACAACAATGCTAGATAAAGACCTTCCATGGCTCCCACCGTCACAATGACTTCCGTCTGAGGGTTGTACTCAAACCCTTCAGTGCGCTTGTAATATTGCGTTATCGTCTCACGTAATGGCAAGAGTCCGGCATTCTGTGAATAACGAGTCTTGCCCGCTTGGATGGCAGCGCAACCAGCATCCTTAATGGCTTGGTGAGGTTGCACATCTGGGTCGCCCAAGGTGAAGTCAATGACATCGGAATATTCCTTCGCCATGTTGAACAAAGCCCTGGTCAAAGATGGTTGAACTGTCTTAGAAATTTCTGAAACTTGTATCATAAATATGTGGGTATTTTTAGTAGTTATTTCACGATGCACTCCAGCGTTCTCTGCACATCCTCATCGCTCAACGCATGATGCATAGGCAGACAAATCACGCTATCTGCCATCTTGTGTGCATTAGGCAGATTCTCTGGTGCTGCACTCTCCAAGCCACGATAGGTGGAGAACTCGCTGATCAATGGATAGAAATAGCGGCGACCCAAGACATTCGCTGCCTTCATCTTGGCATAGAGTTCATCACGGGTCATGCCGTATTTCTCCGCATCCACGAAGATAGGGAAGTAGCTGTAGTTGTGCTTTACGCCCGGCATATCATCGAAGAAGGTTATGCCCTCCACTGGACGCAATGCCTCACGATACTTGATAGCTACCTGATGGCGTGCCTCGATGGCTGCATCTACCTGCTTCAGGTTCAGCAAACCATAGGCGCTACGCATCTCGTCCATCTTACTGTTGATGCCAGGACCTACAACCGTGGTCTCGCCTGCAAAACCGAAATTCTTCAGATAGTCGATGCGCTGCTTGGTCTTCTCATCGTGCATGATCATCGCACCACCCTCGATGGTGTTATACACCTTGGTGGCATGGAAACTCAGCGTGGAAATGTCGCCAGCATTCAGGATGCTCTCGCCGTTCACCTCCACACCGAAGGCATGGGCGGCATCGTAAATCACCTTCAAGCCATACTTGTCGGCGATGTCTTGGATAGCCTTGGTATCGCATGGCTTGCCATAAACATGCACTGGCATGATGGCGGTGGTGCGAGGGGTGATGGCAGCCTCAATCTTGTTGGGGTCGAGATTGCCAGTGGCAGGGTCGATGTCAACGAAGACTGGCTTGCAACCATTCCACCAGATGCTGTGGGTGGTAGCCACGAAACTATAAGGTGTGGTGATGACCTCGCCCGTAATGCGAAGTGCCTGGAGGGCGGTGAGCAATGGCAGAGTTCCGTTGGTGAAGAGACTCACGTATGGCACCTTAAGGTAGGCGGCAAGTTCCTTCTCCAGTTCTCGGTGGTAACTGCCGTTGTTGGTAATCCACTTACTGTCCCAAATCTTCTTGAGTTCTGCCGTAAAATCGTCGAGATTTGGCAACAGAGGCGATGTCACGGTTATGATTTTCTTATCCATAAGTCTAGATAATATTTATTTCTGGTTTAATTTTTCAACTGTATTGTTCTATTCAAATACCTATCGATGTATTTGAACGTCCATTTTTCTAGTGTATGTATTCTGATGTAATCGATGAGGATGCAAATGGCAAAGATGGCAAGTACGCAACCGATGGCATAAAGGCAAGCATAAGGAAGATTATAGGCTCCTTTGCAATCTACTATCTTTTGCCAAAGCCAATATCGCATTGTATCACTGTTGGCATGTATCATCAGCACACCGAATGTGCTCGCCGCTATGGTATTGATCCACTTGTGATATTTCATCTTCAAATCCTTGAAATACATGAATGCTGAGATGGAAGTGACTACAGCCAAGAAGGTGTTAGAGTCGGTTACGGGGCGATATGCCCATATCTGTTTACCGAGATAGTGATGGGCGTAAACTGCCGCAAAGACTGCACATATCGACACTGCCATACATAGCAATGTGTACCCCCCCCATTTTGATGTGCTGACCCTTGGTAACAATCCATAGAAACGGATATAAGAGGCGATGAAGAAGAGCACACAGAACCATGTGACATAGTTCATGGTGACAGAGAACCCTGGCAAGGTGGAAGTCATGGTGTATATGCCTAGGCAAAGCAAGACCAGCAATCCATGCCGCTTCTTATCAAGATGTGTCACCAAGACCGTAAGGAATGGGATGCAGAGATAGAACCAAAGGAAGCATCCTGCGAAGTTGGTCTCCACCATTCGCAGAGGAACGAGTTTGAAGAGCAGTTCCTTGATGGAGAAATCCTGATAGCCACTCAACACGAAGATCGAGAAGATGACGATATTGTACAATTCGACTTCGAGGAACAGCTTCAAGAACTTCCGTAGGGTGATGGACGACTTACACATGAAGTAGCCTGTGATGAGCACAAAGCAGTTGATGCCCGTCTTTCCCCACATACCGAAGACATAGAAGAACAGGCTCTTGGCAGTAATCGGTTCATTCTCCAATTCTCCCATCAAGCCGGAATTGACTACATAGTGATGGCAAACGATGAGTAGCATCACGATGATGCGGTATAACTCTAAGTTGGAGTTTCGTTGTTTTTTGATTATGGGTTGCATAATAGTTATTCGAATTTTTCAATACAATATTGTGCAATAAAACTACCTTAAAAATTTTCTCTCTATTGTATCATCCAAGAAGTCCACAAACTTATCTGGGGAACTTTTTTGTCAAGCCCGATTTTAAAAGCTGCTTTCTGTGAATAATTAACTAAAGTTTCGCAAGTGAATAAATATCAACTTGCTTGTTTATAAATATACATATCACGTAGCATATGGGCAACAGAATTTCCTTCGATGAGATCAGCAAGCAACTCTGTAGCATCTATGGAGTAATGCTCTGCTATATTCAAGACGAAATCCAAAATGATGCACCATATCTTGTCCGTTACGGACAATTCGAGAGTGTCATTGGTAACCTCTGTAAAGAGACCACCGATGGTTTCATACGCTT
>ENA-OPCK01000192-OPCK01000192.1-human-gut-metagenome-genome-assembly--contig:-NODE-192-length-36496-cov-11.715485_pt1 | contig 36496 bp, 20 predicted proteins | sample MGYA00241249_ERZ501478 | MGnify/ENA primary metagenome ERZ501478 (study PRJEB25962, sample SAMEA2042629) | human gut metagenome | biome: human gut; feature: human-associated habitat; material: faeces...
CTGTCGTTATAGGATGGTAGGATGCTGCATGCCTACACTATTGCTGAATAGTTACTCTTTCACTGCGTCCGCAGAAACTCTATACTCCTTGTGTACTTAACTGTTTTTTCCTACGGGCAAAAGCCAAGATTTCAATGTTTTTTATAGTATGAAACAAAAAAGACTAAAAGAGACGTTTGTGTGAAAAAACAAGTATTTTTGCATTTCCTAGGTGATAATACAAACGTCAACTTAGGCAAAGTAAAGAAAGATAGAGAATAAAAGTGTTTTAACCCAAAGCTTCTCCCAATGTGGAAACTAAGGACGATAGTTGATAAACCCCCAGTACCACCTTGGTGTTGCCTAGCTGGTACTGGAGTTTCATTCGGCTGGTACTGGAGTTTCACTTGGCTTCCATCGCAGTACCACTCGTGTGGGATGCTGCATGGACCTAATTGATGGTTTTGCTTGCTTTCTATAGGCTATATCGTTCCTATTATATATAGGAAAATAGGGATATCCTATATGGTATATCGGCTCTCTCGACAACGCTATCCTGTGCCCCCTCAAGACAGGGCCACATAGACCGCATGGCTCTCGCGCTTCTCGGGAGGCGGGAGCTTCATGTAGTCGCCGTAGAGGTCTGTCAGATAGGCGTCGTAGTCGTGGGGAGCAGGAAACTCCACGCCCTCGAACGTGATCTTTCCCAAAGGCTTGATGCTTGCCTTGTCGAAGGAGACGCCGCGCCCGTTAAGGATGGGAATGTCGCTGTAGCGACCTTTGGGGGCGAGACGGCAGACCAGTTTCCACAGTCCGCTGCAGACCATCAGTTTAGCTCCAAACCAGAAAAACTCGGCAAAGGACCGCAGGGAGTAGGTGTGGCTATGGTGGAGGATGGCATTGCTCTTAGAGATGCCCTTCGTCAGCCGCTTGATCCATTTGCGGGAGATGTTGGGATAGTCCTCCATCGGGAATATATCGACGAAGATACCCTTGGCATAGGGTAGGGCGAAGCTGTCGCCGGGTTCGATATAGAGCGAGTTCAGGTCGCGTATCTTCACGATTGGCTCTTTGCTTCCAGGGTCCGTCATCGGCGACTGTAGGAAGAGGTGGGGCGGCAGTTCCTTGGGCGCGACCTCCTCGAAGCGGTGCTCGTCCTCCACGGACATGGCGATGTCGATGTCGTCGTCCCAGGGGATGAAGCCACCATGGCGCACCGCGCCCAGCAGCGATCCGCCGTCCAGCCAGTATTCGATATGGTGCTTTTGGCAGATGCGGTCAATCTCCTTCAGAATCTCCAACTGGCGCAGCTGGCAGGCGCGGAGGTTCTGTCGGATGTTCTCCTTGAGATATTCCTGATATTTTTCCATTCCTTTGTTCTTATTTGAGTAGGTAATCGACGAGCAGGCTGCCGTTGTACACGAGCAGATAGACCGTCAGGAGTATGATGATGATGCGCAGCGGCTGTTGCAGGCGAGGCTGGACACGCCGCAGCAGCATGGCGATGGCGATGGGGATGATAAACATCCAGTGGGCCGACATGATATAGACCTCGTTGAGGCCGAAGCCCAGCACGACATGGAGCAGCAAGTCGCAGCCAAACCATGATAGCAGCAGGAGCATCAGTCGGGTGCGGAGTCCGCAGAGGATGCCGCCCACGAAGAGCAGCACCACGAGCGCCTCGATGCCATACTGCCACCAGTAGTCGTAGCCGACGATGGCGGGTCGATCCACGCTATAGTCTTTCAAGAGCTCTTTCTGATGAAACTGTAGTCCCTCGCCGAAGAGGTTCTCGACCATGGCAGGTCCGCGCGAGGCCGTGATGTTGGTCTGCTGCAGCAGGAAGTTGTCGGCGATGGGCTTTCCCCTTCGTGCCTTCATCTCCTTGTCGTGGGCCGCCAGTTTCGCCTTGAGCGTGCTGTCCTTCTGCATCTTCTTGGCCAGCACCGCCTTGCCCCGTGCGTCCACGGGCTTGATGATGGTCTCGTTCTGCCAGTAGCCTGCTCCCACGAAGAGAAGCGCGGGTACGATGACCACCGCCAGCACCGTCATGGGTCGGAAGATCCGTTTGCCCCGGACAAAGAGCGAGGCCAGCCACGACTTGGCAATGTTGCTCAGCGTCGTGCCTCCCGTGAGGGTGGCGAGCAGCGACACCAGCCAGAGTGGTTGCGGACGCGGCGACGTGGCCAGCCAGAGCGTCAGCAGCAGGAGGAGGAGCGAAAGGCAGAAGTGGTCGGGGACGATCATTGTCAGCATCACCATCGCAAAGGAGAAGAACAGCGTGGTGATCCAATGGGCGTCGGCACGCCCCACGCCTACGCGGTCGCGTAGGATGCGGTAGAGGAAGATGAGGGAATAGACCCCTGCGAAGATTGTCAGTGCCGAGACGAGGAAGACCGCCGAGTTGTGGCCGGTCAGCGGACGCAGTGCCTGGTTGGTCCAATAGAGGGGGTAGAGGAGGATGGCAAAGAGCGGGTGGCGCAGCATGTCGTAATAGATGCGCGTGCAGGAGACGAAGATGTAGCTGTAGTTGTCGAAGCCAGAGAGGTGCATGTGGTTGTAGAATACACTCCAGAATCCCAACTTCCCTCCTTTGAAAAAGGAAGCGGGATAATAGGCCCACAGCAGTGCGTGAAGCCCCAGTAGCACCACGAAGGAGGACAGGGCGAGCCAGCGCTCCTCCCGTCTGATCTTAAATAGATTTTGCATCGGACTTCCCTTTTATTTGTTCTACCATTCTATTTGCTCTCTTCTTGTTAATGTTCCTTTTGTTTACTCGCTTCTTTTTTATGCTCTTCTTGATTGCGAGTGCAAAATTACTCATTTATTCTGAAAGCAGGCAAGTTATCCCGAAAATGTTTGGCCATTCCGTTGATTATGAGTACCTTTGCAGCCCAAAAGCGGAACGAGACCATCCAGGCGGGTTCTTCAGTGGGTTCATAATGGTGGATGGGCGGCATTCCGTAGGATAATAAAATCAACTCACAACACATTGAAGACATTTGAAGAATTGGGCGTTTCTGAACCGATCAGAAAGGCCATTGAGGAGTTGGGCTTCGTACAGCCGATGCCCGTCCAGGAGGAAGTGATCCCTTATCTTTTAGGCAACCGCAACGACGTCATCGCCCTCGCCCAGACGGGTACGGGCAAGACGGCAGCCTTCGGCATTCCCCTGCTCCAACGTATTAACACCGACAGCAAGGAGACGCAGGCCATCGTGCTCTCGCCGACCCGCGAACTCTGTCTCCAGATCGCCGACGATCTCAACGCCTTCGCGCGCTATATCCCCCATGTCCATATCGTCCCCGTCTATGGTGGCGCAAGTATCGAGGCACAGATTCGTTCGCTCCGTCATGGCGCACAGATCATCGTGGCTACGCCGGGCCGCCTCATCGACTTGATGCATCGGGGCAAGGCGCGCCTCGACAACGCCCGCAACGTGGTGTTTGATGAGGCCGACGAGATGCTCAATATGGGATTTCAAGACTCCATCACCGAGATTCTCGAAGGCATTCCCGAGGAGCGCAACACACTGCTCTTCTCGGCCACGATGAGCCGCGAGGTGGAGCGTGTGGCCAAGGGCTACCTCCACGACTACAAGGAGATCGTGGTCGGCAGTCGCAATGAGGGTGCGGAGAATGTGAACCATGTCTATTACATGGTCAACGCGAAGGACAAATACCTGGCTCTGAAGCGTATCGTGGACTTCTATCCGAAAATCTACGCCATCGTCTTCTGCCGCACGAAGCGCGAGACGCAGGAGATAGCCGACAAGCTGATACGCGATGGCTACAATGCGGAGTCGCTCCACGGCGACCTCTCGCAGCCGCAGCGCGACCTGACGATGCAGAAGTTTCGCAGCCACCTCACCCAGATACTCGTGGCGACGGATGTGGCCGCGCGTGGTCTCGACGTCGATGACCTGACGCACGTCATCAACTACGGACTGCCCTCCGATATCGAGAGCTACACCCACCGCAGTGGCCGTACGGGCCGTGCGGGCAAGAAGGGTACGAGTATCTCCATCATCCACAGTCGCGAGCGCTCCAAGATTCGGTCTATCGAGAAGGAGATCGGCAAGGCCTTTGAGGATGGAACCCTCCCCACGCCGGAGGAGATCTGCAAGAAGCAGCTCTACAAGCAGATGGACGCCATCCTCAAGACGGATGTGGACGACGACCTGATCGCACCCTATATGGAGGACATCAAGCGCCAGTTTGAATATATTGATAAGGAGGACATCATCAAGAAGATGGTCACCGTGACGTTTGGCCGTTTCCTCGACTACTACAAAGACGCCCCCGAGATCGAGAAGCCCAATGTGAAGGGTGCCCGCAAGGAGCGCGACGGCGAGGCCAAGGCCAAGCGAAGCAAGGGCGGGAAACCCGAGGCAGGCTATGCGCGCCTCTTCGTCAACCTCGGTAAGATGGATGGTTTCTATCCTGGCGAGGTGATGCAGTTCGTCAACAAGCACGTCCATGGACGCCAGGAGGTGGGCCATATCGACCTCTTGGCGCGCCAGAGCTATATCGAGGTGCCGCAGGAGGATGCCGCGATGGTGATGAAGGCCCTCGACGGATCGGTCTATAAGGGCCGTAAGGTGCGTTGCAACGATGCCAACGAGGGGCGTCCGCAGCGCGAGGACCGCAAGGAGGCGCCGCGCCGCACGTCTCGTCCGGGCAAGTCCTCATGGGGCGAGCGTGGAGACCAAGGCCGTCGTCCGGGCCGTTATGATCGTGAGCGTCCGTCGCGCCGTGCCGCCAGTGTGCCGATGTACAACGACCAGTCCACGAAGCGCCACTATAAGAAAGACGACTGGAAGATGCTTATGAATGGCAATGCCGGTGGTAAGTTGCGTGGCGACGAACCCGACTTCAGCGAGGAAGGATGGGCCAGACGCTATCCGAAGAAGCGCTAAGGAGTCGTAGTGGACCGCATCAGCGAATGATGCTTTAGTATGAAAAAAACAAGTGGCCATGAGACCGTCCTGTTGTGGATGGTTTCATGGTCACTTGGTTTGTTGGCGCTTGTTGGCTGCGGGCTATTTCTTTTCCAGTTCCTGAAGACTCTCCATCTTCTTCGTCTCAAGAAATTCGTAGATGCCACACAGGTGCTCGCGTACACGACCGTGGCCAAACTCATACACCTTGCTTACCAGGCCGTCGAGGAAGTCGCGGTCGTGGCTCACCACGATGAGGGTGCCGTCGAAGTCCTGCAGTGCTTGCTTCAGCACGTCTTTGGTACGGAGGTCGAGGTGGTTGGTAGGCTCGTCGAGGATCAGCAGGTTGACAGGTTCCAGCAGAAGCTTCAGGATAGCCAGACGGGTGCGCTCGCCACCGGAGAGCACCTTCACCTTCTTCGTGGAGTCTTCTCCACCAAACATAAAGGCGCCCAGAAGATTGCGTATCTTGTTGCGCACCTCGCCCTTGGCCACGTCGTCTATGGTCTGGAAGACCGTGAGCTCGCCGTCGAGCAGCGAGGCTTGGTTTTGGGCGAAATAGCCGATCTGCACGTTGTGGCCGAGTTGTAGATGGCCTTCGTTTTGCAGTTGGCCCATGATACACTTCACGAGGGTCGATTTGCCCTCGCCGTTGCGACCCACAAAAGCGATCTTGTCGCCTCGCTCCACGGTGAGATTCACACCGCTGAAGATGGTTTTGCCGTCGAACGCCATCGCCACGTCGCTCATCTGCACAGGGTAGCTGCCACTGCGTGGACTGGGCGGAAACTTCAGGCGGAGGTGGCTTGTGTCCTCCTCGTCCACCTCGATGAGTTCGAGCTTTTCGAGCATTTTTACCCGGCTCTGCACCTGGAAGGTCTTCGAATAGGTGCCCTTGAAGCGTTCTATGAAGTCCTTGGTCTCGGCGATCATCTTCTGTTGCTCCTCATATTGCTTCATCTGTTGCTCACGGCGCTCCTTGCGCAGTTCGAGATAGTGGCTGTAGGAGGCCTTGTAGTCGTAGATGCGTCCCATGGTCACCTCGATGGTGCGCGTGGTGATCTTATCGACAAACTTACGGTCGTGGCTGATGACGACCACGGCTTTGGCGCTGTTGCAGATGAAGTCTTCCAGCCAGCCGATAGACTCGATGTCGAGGTGGTTGGTGGGCTCGTCGAGGAGGAGCACGTCGGGCGACTTCAGTAGGAGTTTCGCCAGTTCGATGCGCATGCGCCAGCCTCCCGAAAACTCGCTTGTCGGTCGGTTGAAGTCCTTGCGCTCGAAGCCCAGGCCGAGGAGTGTCTTTTCCACGTCTTCCTCGAAGTGGGTCATGTCGATGGCGTAAAACTTCTCCGAAAGGGTGGAGACCTGCTCGATGAGTTGCATGTAGTCGTCGCTCTCGTAGTCGGTGCGCGTGCTGAGCTCGTTGTTGATGCGGTCTATCTCTGGCTGGATCTTGTGGAGGTGGGCAAAGGCCTGGCACGTCTCCTCAAACACGGTGCGTCCGTCTTCCGTCATCAGATGCTGAGGCAGGTAGGCAATGACGCAATCCTTCGGAGCGGTGATGGATCCACGCGTGGCCGTGCGGACGCCTGCTATGATCTTGAGCAGCGTACTCTTACCTGCGCCATTTTTGCCCATGAGGGCGATGCGGTCCTTCTCATTGATCTGGAAGGAAATGTCTTTGAACAAGGTGGTGCCGCCAAACTCGACGGTCAGTCCATCTACTGTGATCATGTCGGATTCTTGATATTTCTTTTGCTTTTAGTTTTTCCCTCCCATTATCTTTCTCAGTACAAACCAGGCGTGCATGGCCACGGTGGAGAGGAGGCCGTAGTGGCGGCGCATGACTTCAAACCGTTCGCGGAGTGAGTCTTTGTGGTGAAGGGTGGTTTGTCCTTCCTCCATATAAAATGTGGTGACGGCAGGGATGGGAACGAGCAACTGTCCTCTTTCGGCCGCTTTCTTCATGATGCGGATGCACCAGTCCACGTCGGCCGAATAGCGGAAGTGGGTGTCGTAGGGAGTCTCGCGGGCTATGTCGAGGCGCGCGTAGAACGACTGGTGGCAAACCAACATCCCGTGGCGAAACGATCGCCACGTCAGTTTGCCCGTCGGGTGCAGCTTTCGATGTCGCAAGAAGCGGCTTTCCCCATCCACGATGTCGGTGTCGCCATAGAGCACGGCAGGCTTTTGTCCGTCTGCTGCCGTCTCTGCTGCGTGTGCCGCCATTGCCAAGGTTTTGGGGAGGGCGAAGATGTCGCCCGCGTTCATATAGACGATGTAGTCGCCCGTGGCCAGTCGCAAGCCCTTGTTCATCGCGTCATAGAGTCCCTTGTCCGGTTCCGACAGGATGCGGACCTCATGTCCGTTGTCAGCCTGGTCAGACTGCTCCTTGTACTTTTCTGCCATGGCTACCGTCTCGTCTTTCGACGCTCCATCCACGATGATGTGTTCCACTCCCTCGTAGGTCTGGCGCGCCACGCTGTCGAGGGTGCGTTGCAGCACGGGGGCTGCGTTGTAGGTGATGGTGATAACGGAGAAAACTACACTCATAATCCACACTTTTTGTAGGCCAAAGCCTGATTATATACTTCTATATAGCGCATGGCGACCGACCGCTGGGAGTACTCCCTGCGCACCTTCTCGATGGCTGCTTGGCTCAGGGTGGGGTAGTCGGCCTCGCTCATCACCCAGTGGATGCCCCTGGCCAAGTCTTCTGCGTCACGGTATTGCGCCACATAGCCGTTTTGCCGATGGTCTATCATCTCGGGAATGCCGCCCACCTTGAAGCCCACGCAAGGCACGCCACACGCCATCGACTCCATGATGGTGTTGGGCAGGTTTTCGTCGAGTGACGGAATCACGAAGAGGTCGGCTGCGTTATAGACTTCCACGATCTTCTCTTCGTCGCTCACATATCCCAAGGGGAAGGAGGGAAGCGACAAGCGGCCTACCACCTCGTCGGCATGGCCGCCGAGGATGGCGATGACGGTGTCCTCCTGCATGGAAGGATATTGCTTTGTGAGTAGCGCAATGGCCTCCGCAAAATAGGCGATGCCCTTGCGCTCCAGCGTCACGCGTTGTGAGACAAAGAGGATGACGCGCTTGTTCGTGGGCAGTCCGCAGCGCCTTCGTGCTTCGGCCTTGTCCATTTTCTTGTAGCGTTGCGTGTCGATGGGGTTCGGGATGCAGGCCACGCTCAGCCCTTTTAGCAGACCGCTCTGCTTGGCTTGTGCGCCCAACCATTTGCTGCAAGCTATAAAATGGATGTTGCTCCCTTCGTAGAGTGCCTTCTTCCTATTGAAGATGCGTGCCGCCAGGTCCTTGCCGTTTTGTGGCTGGGGCAGATATTTGCAGCGGTGGCAGCCACCCATATAGGCCCTGCAGCCGAGGGTGACGTGGCAGATGCCCGTGGCAGGCCATAGATCGTGCAGGGTCCAGACGACGGGCTTGCCACTGCGGAGTATCTTTCGTATCGAGGCCAGCGAGAGCATGCCTTGGTTGATCCATTCCAGTTGGATGACATCAGCCTCTCGAAATGCCGGTAGGGTGGTGATGTCCGTACCCGCATTGGCCAAGTCCAACTCGAACAGATGGTCTCGCTGGAAATGCAGATGCCAGAAGACACACCACCGTTCCCACAGAAAATGGATGCGTTGGCGTAGCTTCCCTGGCATTTCCACGACCGTCGGGTCGTCTGTCTCCTTGTGGGCTACCAACATTCTGGCTTTCAGTCCATTGTTGCTGAGTGCGTCTTTCAGTCGCCGTGAGGCTACCGCTGCGCCCCCTGCCCGTTCGCTGGTGTTGATGATCAGTACCTTCATGCTTTATCCCGATTTTGAGCAACAAAGGTAATGCAAAAGAATGGAACAGCCAAGGCTGGATGTATAAAAATAACTGTTTACGAGCACATAGGATTGATATAAATCAAGTATTTGGATAACGGACTTTTTTTTAGGCCTTTTTTGTTGGTGGAAATCGCAGAACATCGTACCTTTGCATTGTCAAAAGGTTAATAGATTGTTTAGGTTAGTAGTAATAGATTTAGGTTTTTAGTTATTTTATTAAGGTAAAAGTTTAACAGATTCATTTGGGATGACAAAGGAAGCCGCGAGGATTCCTTGTAATCGAAGGATTTTTAGTTAAACATACGTTACTAAGTACACGCCAGGGCTTGCGAAAGTCTTGGCGTTTCGCATGTATATACCTCTTGACTTTTTCCATCCTCTTGGTTCTTCACGGGTCCCCTATCTATTCGGATCACTGTGTGTCTTGTTGTCAAGTCGGAGAAAAGAAAGCCGGCCCGATTAGCCATTTCTGACTAATCGGGCCGGCCGATATGTTTGTGCCTTTACCTTTCGAGAAAGGAGCGAGGTGCTCCCTTTCTCAAGGCGTCAAGGCGACAGCGTGCTTACTTCACGACAACCTTCTCCACCTTGTTGCCCTGCTTGACGATGTAGAGGCCAGCGGGGAGCGACTTGGTGCTGTTGCCAACGAGTGCGCCAGAGGTGCTATAGACCTCCACCTTGCCATTGGCAGCGTTGGTGTTGCCAACGGTGCTGATGCCGTCCGGGTCTGCAGAAGCAGAGTTGGACGGAGCAGCGTTGCCGACATTGTACAGAGCGACTACGTGATACTTGTCCTGCTCGGTACCCTCTGCATCAACGAAGCTGAGGTCGGTCGTCTTGTTGGCGATCAGCGAAGTGTTGCGATAGACGTTGTAACCAACGATCTGGAGCGGAGCGCTCTCGTAGGTCACGTCATCGACCATGAAGCCAGCGGGCTCGAAGCCAGTCGGGTTCACAGGCACCGTAGAGGTGTGGACGATAGAGAAGTACTTGGCACCCTCGGGCAGATCCACCGTGTGCTTGGCCCAGTTCACGTTGTCAGAAGCCTTCTCGCTATAGATCTTCGTGAAGTGGTTGGAAGCCTTGTCCGTCGTAGAATAGGCGACATAGAAGTCCTCGGCGCCATAGTTGGCGTTGTCACACTGCGGAGCCTTGACGTAGAACGTGATGGTCTGAGCCTTGCCAGAGAGCTCCGGAGAGATGAGCCAGTCATTGTTGCCGTTGGCAGCGCTACCGAGGTTACCGAAGCTCAGCAGAGCCTGGTCGCCCGTGCGGCCACCGAAGAGCACCTTGAACTGTGCGGTCAGGTCCTCGCTCATACCGTGGGTTGTACCGTCGCAGTTGAAGACCGTATAAGCATACGGAGTACCGTTGCCCGGGAAGGAAATGCCACCGAAGACGTTCGTGCGCTCGCCGTCAGCATCGAAGAGTGTCCAGGGGTTGATGTCGTCCGTGAGGAACTGTGCGTAGGTGTCGAAGCTCTCCGTGATCGTCAGTTTGTCCACGGCGGGAGCAGACCAAGTCAGCTCGATACCGTTGTTGGCCTTGGCGGCCTTGAGGTCGTTGACGCCAGGATAGGGAGCGGTCACCACCTTGACGGTGCTCTTCTCAGAGATGTTGTTCTCCTGGTTCTCGTCGTCGGCCCACTCAGCCTCGCCCCAAACCTGGAAGTTCTCGCTGTAGAAAGGCACGGTGTAAGAGAGCACATAGTCCTTGGAGTCGCCCGGAGCGATCGTGCCACTCTCGGTCGTCATCGTCTTGCCGTCGCTCGTGTGGAGCTTCACGCTGAAGCCCTCGGCGTTCTCCAGACCCACGTTGCGGACGTTGATGGTCACGTCGGCGTTCTCACCACCCTGTACGTGGAGCGGAGCAGAGATCGTCGTCACGACATTGTAGTCGATAGCGTCGTTGATGTTGACATCATCGACCATGATGTTCTCGCCGTCAGAGATAGCGTGGATAATCACGCGGCCATAGCCGTTCTCCTTCTTGAAGTCCTCGTCAGAGCAATCCACATTGACGGTTCTCCAACCCGGCATGCCCTCCAAGGTGCTGTAGTCAACCTCGGCAGCCAGCTTCTGCTTCTGACCGTTCACGTCGAGATAGACCTGGAGCTTGCTCTTGCTGCCCGGATAAGCATAGTACTGGAAGGACAGGCGAGCGTTCGTTGCCTTACCCATAGCCATCTTCGGACCGAAGATAGAAGCCTCGTCGCCACCCTTGGCCGGGGTGAACATCAGAGAACCCTCGTCGTCGTCGGCAGACTGGCTGGAAATCTTGAAGTGGTTCTTCGTGTCGTTGTAGCTGGCAGACCAGGGACCGTTCTCCCATTTGCCGTAGGGCCATGACTCAGAGAACGGGAAGTCGTACGGCGTACCGTAGAAGAACGGATCGGCGAAGGCCGTACCACCGAGATGCTCCTCGTCGAAGTAGGCCACGACCTGGTAGATCTTATGGCTTTGTGAGCCCGTGAGAGGAATTTCGTTGAAAGTATATTCTGTGTCAGTCAAGCCCTCGACGATCGGCGTCTGGTAGATACCCTCGAAGATGGCATACTTCACGTTGGAAGCATCGATATAGCCGCCGTTTGCACCCTTGGTGACAGGCTCCCACGTCAGCTTGATTGTGCCGTCGAGGTTGTCATAGACGTTCACCTTGGCCGACGTGCCCGGATACTCCTCGCCACCGACGTAGATGGAAGCCTCGGCCTTGGCAGAACGAAGGTCGCCTGCGCTGGTATAGACCGTGTAGGTGTGGTTGCCCGTGGTCACGTTGTCGTCCGTCCACTCAATCTTCTGGCCCGGAGTCGGGTTGGAGATGGTCTGGATGGGCAGGGCGCCATTGTCACGATAGATGGTGGCGCTGGTGAGCGAAGTCAGGTCGCGGTCCGTGATGTCCTTGGTCGGAGCGGTGAACTCCACCTTCACCTTCTGTGCGCCGCTCTCATCGGCGGTGAGCTTCAGGTCGGAGACAGCCACCGGTGTGCCAGCCGTATTGGCGGTCACGCTGACCTTCACCTGATGGAGCATGAGGTAGCCCGGCTGGTCGCTGACAGCGTGGAAGCCGATGCGGTAGTTGCCAGAGACAGTCGGCGTGAAGACAGCCTTCACGACGGTGGCACCACCCGAGAGCGTCAGACCCGTGATGGGCGTGGTAGGCACAATCTCAGTATAAGTCGTGGGGTCGTCGCCCGTACCGAAGGCTACAGCCATGCGCTGGCCCGTACCGTTGAAGGCGCCACAGAAGGCACCCGTCTCGAGGGTGTAGGCCGTACCAGCCGTCAGCGTAAGGGGAGGAGAGACGAGCCAGTCGTCAGCCGTCACGGTAGCGTTGGAGCCATCGTACGTGGGCATACCTGTGCTCAGGTCGTCCCATGTGTGGTTGTCGTTGTTTTTGTCCTCGACAGTCCACACGTCATTCTTGAGCAGGCTGCCCAGGGTCGTCCAACTCTCACTGTAAGAGTTGCTCTCCGTCACGGTGAATGGCGAGCCCGTGGAAGCGGTCTGCGCCAAAGCCGCAGTCGGAAGGCCTGCTACTGCGAGCAAGCTACCGAAGAGCCATGATGATAATCTTTTCTTCATAAAATGTATTCTGGTAGTTTTTAAGTAATCTATAATATAATTTGGTCAGTTCTTCCAAGGCGATCAGACCGCCTTGGAAGAACTGGCGGAAAAATCCGTGTGTAGAGAATGCGCTTTACTTGTTGATACGCTTCGTACCGTTCTGGATCACTACGCCCTTGTAGTCCTTGTTGACACGCTGGCCAGCCATGTTGTACATCGGAGCATCAGCATTCTTCTTCTCCACCTTGGCGCTGTTGACAGCAGCCGTGGCGTCGCCCTGCACGATGGTGATCGGACGGGTAGAGACTACACCCTTGCCATGGATGAGCACGGTGCAGCTGCGGCCCTCGCAGTCGGCGGGAAGCGGATCGCAAGTGAAGGAGATGACGGTCAGGCCAGCATAGCTGTAGCCCTCCTGGTCAACGGTGTAGCCCTTCACCCAGTCGGCCAAGCCAGAGAGGGTGTACTCCTCCTTTTTGTTGTCGCCATACCAGCTGCCGTTCACCTGGGCTACGGCACCCTCGAAGGTCTGGTCGGGAGAAGCGGTCGTGACACCGTGCTTGCCATCCTTGTCCATCTGGACGAGACCGTAGTCGAGAGAATCGGTCTCTGAGATATCGACGAAGCCGTTGGCGAAGTCGAACTTACCCGTGAAGGAAACGCTCATGGCGATGCGGTTGTTGCCATAGATGTTAGCGGTAGTCTCCTTGCCATCGGCAGAGATGATGCAGAGTGCCGGATCCAGCACATCATTGTAATAAGGAATCTCCGCGCCCTTCAGACCCAGATCGACACCCTCCTGGTCGAGACCGCGAACGACGACAGCAAACTCTTCGTCGATCAGCATGCCACCTTCCTCGATGGGGAAGACAGCAGCCCACTGATGGAAGACGTTACCATTCTCGTCCTCGACGTCCTCCTGGGCCTCGAGGTTGGAAGCCGTACACTTCATCTCGGCGAGCACCTCGCTTCCGGGCTTCTTTCTGCCCTCGGCGGTCGTCTCGACATTGGTGATCATCAGCGTCAGCTCCGTGCCCTCGGGCAGCGGGTTGTCGCTCTTGGAGATGGCGGGCAGGAAGACGTCGGTGATCCACAACGGAGCAGCGGGCTTCTCCAGCACCTGCTGTACGCCACAGACGGTGTAGGCGCCGCTGGAGACGGTACCAGAACCGAAGAGGTAGCCGTTGTCCATGCCACCGAGGCTATAGGCGTTGACCTTGTCGTCGGTGAACTGGAGAGCGCGCTCGAACGACTCGTTCTCGTTCTGCGTGCCGCTCTTCATGCGCGGGTACCAATACATAACAGCGGGGAGATCCTGATCCAGCGGACCCCAGTGGTAGTTCTCCTCAGAGAGAACGAAGCTATCCTTGGCGCAAACGAGCGTGGGGAGAGCGTCAGCACCATTGAAGCGGCAAGTCACATAGAAGTTGCCGTCATTGTCGGTAGAGTAGAAACGGCCCTGCTTGCCCGTGCGGTCGAAAGAGTTGCAATTGCCCATCATGTCATAGACGTTCTGATGCCAGAAGGTCTGCGTACCCGGTGCGGCAACAGGCACAAACTTCACCTCGTAGTTGCCCGGGGTGTAGAGGTAGCTCGTACCAAACATTTGACCGTTCTTCGGTGTGGCTTCAAAAGGAAGGCCAGCGGGCTTGAGATAATAGACAGACTTTTGGTCAGCCTTGTTGGGCTGGGCGCCTACGCGAACTGCCTTTCCCTGAGGAAATGCAGTCGAAGCTACGGCTGCAATGGCAGCGGTAAAGAGTAACTTTTTTACCATACGTTGTTTGAATTTAGATTTTACTTGATTATTTCTGGTGGCAAAATTAGGAATAAAAAAAATAATAGTAGAGGAAACAAACTTTCTGAATATACAGAATTGCGTGAAAAAGAAATTATTTCTTGCCACGTCGTAAAATAGAAAATGGAGAATAGAGAGTGGCCTTGAGTGCTTTCTGATTGAATGCTTGTCATAAAAATATAGCAATCGGATTACTGAAAAAGACGTTGAAGGTCCGTATTCTGCCTGTTTTATGCACTTTTTTTACGCAAAATCATCCCTCCTTTCCGTGTTTAAGTAAAAATAACACGCGCCCCCTCTGTATCTAATAAATAATGAGTAAATTTGCAAATGATACCCTGTCTGTGGCCGTGAAAGGCCGATAAGGCAGGAAAAAGTGGCAGCGTAGGCCCATGGCCTCTTCGGTGTCGCCTACGTCTCATTGAAAAAGCCTTTATGATAACAACATACCTCCAACGGATCATCACGCTTGTCGTCTGCTCGATGGCGCTTGCTTCGACTGCCTGTGCGCGTAGCACCCAGGCGGCTTCGTCGCCTGCCAAGGGATCTACGGTCAAGGCGGCCCGGTCGGCCCAGCCTAAGACGGCTCATGTGCCCGCCCATTTGGCCAAGCGGACGGATGCCGAACTGGCTACCTTGGGCGACCAGTTGCTCGACAAGAATCTTCTCGATAGTGCACTGCTGTGCTTCGAGGTGGTCAATGCACGCGAGGCCGACGGCGACCGTGTCCTCTATGCCCACACCCTCCACCACGCCGGCCTTATCTATTACCGTCAGGGTATCTATGGCAAGGCGATGGAGCGCTACATGAGCAGTCTGCAGATCTGCGAGGAGGACAACTTGGAGCGGGAACTCTCCACACTTTACAAGAATATAGGCAATGTCTATAGCATGTTCCACGACTTCGACCAGAGTTCCGCGCTCTACAAAAAGTCGCTGGCCCTGGCCCGCAAGTTCAAGGACTATGCGCTGGAGAACATGGCCCTCAACAACCTTATCTTTGCCTATACCGACAAGACGCCCCTCTCGCAGTATCGCCGATGGCAGCAGGAGATGCTCGTCCATCCCGAGAAGCGCGTCCGCTACGACTACGACGTCTTCATGACCGAGGCCCAGGTCCTCATCTACGAGCGTCAGCCCCGCAAGGCCATTGCCGTGCTTCGCAAGGCCGTCGATTACTGCCTGAAGCACCATCTTCAGCCCATCAGCCTTGCTTCTTCCTATGGCACGATGTCGGCCATCTTCCTTCAGCTCGGCCAGCGTGACTCGGCCCTGGTCTATGAGTTGCGCAACCAGCAGATAGCCAAGGAGACGGGCAACACCGCCCTCCTCATCACCACCCTTCGCTCGCTCTCCGACATCTATGAGCCGGTGGACAAGAATCTCGCGCTGACCTATAAGCAGCAATATCTGATGCTCTCCGATAGTGTGTATAATCTCAATGAGTTCAACTCCATCCGCAATGCACTCTACTTCCACGAGATGAACACAAAGTCGAAGGCCATCGACAAACTCTCGATAGAGAATCTGACGCAGTCGCACACCATCACCTCGCAGCGCAACGCCCTTGTGTTGCTGATCATCTCCCTGATCGTCTTCCTGGTGATGTTTGTCGTCATTGCCCGCCAGAAGCACCTCCTCTCGAAGTCCAACCAGGTGCTCTTCGACAAGAGTCAGGAAGACATCATCACTAAGAACGCCTATGTGCAGTCCATCCAGTCCATGAAGGCGAAGATCCAAGAACTTCAGCAGCAGGCTGAGGGAGAGAAGAAAGACGCCCCAGTGGTCGAGCAGGAGGAGAAAGTCCCTGAAGGGGAAGTGGTGCAGACACATGACGCACTGCCGAAAGACGATGAAATCGAAAAAACTACCTCCCGTTTGCCCGAGAAGTTGCGCAACGAGCTCCTCAATACCATCCTTCAGGTGATGGAGACCACTGAGGCTTATTGCGACAGCGACTTCGGCATCGAGAAGTTGGCAACGATGGTCGGTTCCAACTCGCGCTATGTCTCGCAGGTCATCAACGACGTGTATAAGGAGAACTTCCGTACCTTCCTCAACTCCTACCGTGTGAAGAAGGCCATGACACGCATGAACGACGAGAAGGGCTACGGCCACTACACGATACGCGCCATCGCTGAGAGTGTCGGCTACAAGTCGCAGGCCAACTTCATCAATGTCTTCACGAAGATGACAGGTATCAAGCCTTCTACTTACCAGAAGATGTCAGCGGAGCGAAGAAATGCTCCGAAGCGCATCTCAGACGATGAAAGCGAGGAATATAAGGCCAAACATCATCAAGCGTAATCCTTGATGAGGCTCTTATTAGAAAAGGTCTGGACGCACCATTGCTCCAGACCTTTTTCTCAATTCGCCGATATTCTGTGTGGATATGCTCCCTACAGACGATGGTTTCGGCCTTTTTCTCTTCTTCTGCCTTTTTCCTTTCTGCTGCTTCCCTCAGCCTTTGTTCGTCAAATAGCGAGGTTAAAGCTCGTTTTTAGTTACTATTTTCCGAATCAGTAACGGTTCTTCTGCTTTCAGCGTTGGATGGTTAGAGGCTTTTGCGTAACTTTGCCGTCGGAACATTAGCCATATTTATAACTTATCAGATACATCTATTATGAGGAAAGAATTACTTTTATCAGCCGCTCTTGGCATGGGATTCCTCGCAGTTCCGACGATTTCCAATGCTCAGCAGCTCGCTTCGCGTGTCAGCAATGCCACCAAGGCACCCACTTCCCAGCGCATAACTACTCCTACCGCCAAGGCTCAGGGCGCCCTCCGTGCCGAGGCCTTGAATCCTGCCGATTACGGACAGGTTGTGGAGATTCTCGGCGAGGACTTCTCGCTGATGACTACCGGTAGCGTAGGCAACCCCGACAAGGACACCGAACTTTGGTATGTCCGTGAGGATGGCAATGCCTGGATGACGATGCGCGATGGCTACACCCACCAGTCCGGCTGGGGTGGTGGCTACATCTATCCTGCTGGCGGCACCGTCGCCATTGCCAATCCCGACGAGCCGGGCCATCTCAACACCTGCATGATGGACCTCAGCGGCAACGACCAGATTGCCTTCGTCCAGTTTGATATGCGTACCGACGATGGTCAGCCCGACCAGACCGTCATCGTAGAGGGAGCCGAGACCTTCAACATGGCTCCGTCATGGCGTGTCCTTGGCGGTTCGCAGATCGATGGCATCAGCAGCGAGTGGAAGACCTACACCTTGATGTTCCAGAATGCTGGCGCCTACAGTATGTTCAATATCTTCCACCCGCAGATGACGCAAGGTGAGGTTCTTGGCAACATCTATGTGGACAACTTCCGCGTCTATCAGGTCAATCCGTATGTCAAGATGCCGACGCTCTATGGCCATTCCTATTATACGGGCGAGAGCTTCAACGTCAGCTGGAGCAAGGTAGAGAATGCCGACCACTACCTCCTCAATGTCTATTGGGTCGATGAGACCAACGGCAACGCCAAGATGTATGCCGCCGAGAATCAGTCGGTTAATGACACGACCTTCACGGTCAATGGCATCATCTCGGGCAAGAACTACTACTATGTCGTCCAGTCCGTCGATGCAGCCGGCCACAAGTCTTTCGAGCCGACCCCGAAGCTCATCTGTGATCTCGAGGCCCCGAAGGATCTCACCGCTACCGATATCAACCAGGACAACGGCACGTTCACCGCTTCTTGGGAGGCGGCTCCTTCCGCTGAGCGCTACAACTACTGGGCTTACTGCGACCGCAAGGCCACGCAGGACGGTCCGATGCGCCTCACCGACGAGGACTTCACGGGTGTGAAGTGTCCTGATGGCACCCTCGGCGAGGGCTTCGGCTACTCCATGACCGAGGCAGAGTGGAAAGAGACCTCTGTCACCAACCCGTCCTACTTCTCTATGGACAACTACGTCATCCAGCCGATCAACCAGGGTGGCTGGGTTGCCAAGAACGGTTTCCCCTTGGCCGACGGTTGCATCAAGGTCGATGGTTATCAGTATGTCTATAATAACAGCGACGCTGGTCTGATCTCTCCGGAGCTTGACCTTTCCAAGAATGGTGGCAAGATCACCATCAACGTCGATCTCTGGGGTGATACCGAGACCCTCCAGTATGAGGATGGCTCTAAGGTTGATTACACCGCACAGTGTGCTGTCGCCCTCTTCAACTGGGATCCCGCCAAGAACGACTTCACCCAGGCTGAGCTCATTTACGTCAAGGACCTCAACTCCTCTTGGCAGAACCGCACCATCGAGTTGACGAAGGGTACGGATCGTTCTATCATCGGTCTCTATTGCGTCGGTTCTCCCGCCAACCTCTTCTTCGACAACTTGAAGATCGACCAGGACTATAAGGCTGGTGAGACGTTTGTCGATCCGATCGTCTATCATCGCTGGTGGGAGGGAACTTCCGTGGATGTTCAGATTCCTATCCGTGGCAACTTGGGCAACATCACCCACCGCGTGACCGCCATCAAGGGCAATCCCGAGACGGGTGCCATCGTGGAGAGCTTGCCTTCCGATACCGAGTTTGTCGGTCGCTATGAGAGCACGGACGTGAAGTCTGTCAACCTCCTCAGCAAGGCCAATGTCCGCGTAGAGGGCCAGACGATTGTAGTCAACGGCAATGGCCTTGTCCAGGTCTATACCCTCGACGGCGCACTCGTCGCCAAGGCAGAGGCCAACGGTCAGGCTCGTATCACGGTTCCCTCTGGCGCCTACATTGTCAAGACGAACAACGAAAGTGTGAAAGTGGTTTTCTAATTAGACGATAGAAGGGAGAGGGCTGCCCGCCTCGTGCTGGCGCCCTCTTTTCTTCCTCCATTTGTGCAGGTCTCCTGAAGAGGGAGTCCTGCGCTTTCACTTGATATTCAACTAATCTTTAAAATACAATACGAACAATGAAGAAAACCTTTATGGCTTTGGCCCTGACACTTCTTCCCTTTGGCATGGCTTCCGCCCAGGTGCGGATGCTTGTGGTTCCGAAGGATGGTGGTGAGGCCAAGAGCTTCAATCTTGACGACATTCGCCATATCGACTTCCTTGGTGAAGGCAATACGTTCTCCGTCGAGTGCGCCACCGACCGCTGGTCTTTCGACTTCGACAAGGTGCGCTGCCTCAAGTTTGATGGTCTCGTCAACGACATTGCGACCGCCACCAAAAAGGAGAGTGACATCAATATTAGTTATAAGGAGGGGCGGATTTTCGTGAGCGGCATGGGCGATGTGGTGACGCACGCTGTGATTTTTGACCTGAATGGATGCAGCCGCGTCAATCTGCCCCATTTTGATGGTCAGCCTATCGATGTGAGTGGACTGCCCAAGGGCGCGTATATCCTCCGTATCGGCGGCAAGGCGTTTAAGTTCTTGCGATAACCCGGCCTGTTCCATCCTAACCATCATCACTACCTCCCCCAGAGGAGAAATGCCTCCACGAGGCACCTCCGCTGGAAAGGACTAATCAGAAAGCAAAAGAAAACAAAAACAGAAATGAAGAAAATATTTGCAACCCTCCTGCTCGCGCTGACCACCATGGCCGCTTCTGCGCAGGACAACCCCAACCGTCTCATCATCCAGCCGAAGCAGGGCAATCCCTCCGGCTATCTCGTCGAGCGCCTCGACAGTGTCTATTTCACGAAGATCAATGGTCGTGTGGCCGCCGATATCAACCTCCAGGGCTATACCACAGGTGCCACGGGCGATACGCTCCGCCTGGCCGTCACCAAGACTCCGGAGTGTCAGGCTTACCGCATTGCGTGTGTGCCGGCCTCTATGGCCAATGCCCTCACTTCCGACGCCGTCGTGGCCCAGTACTTTGACCTCTATGTCGGTGGCGACAAGTTTACCGAGGACTTCACCAATGCGGTGATGACCAATATGGGCATCGAGTTCAAGCCCAACTCCGACTATAGCGTCATCACCATGGGCTACGACAAGTACGGCATCGCCTGTGCTTCCTCTCGTGTCGATTTCACGACGCCTGCTGCCAACATTATTGGCAATCCTACCGTCACCTACAAGGTGCTGGAGGCCAACTACGAGGACTTCACCATCGACTTCCAGCCCAACGAGGACTGCCTCGGCTTCTATGCCTGTGCCTTCGAGAAGGGTACGGCCAAGGCTCAGTATGAGCAGTGGGGCGCCATGATGGGCTTCGCCAATATGGGCGACATGATCAAGCAGTGGGGTGGCACGATGTTTGCTGATCGCGAGACCCACACTTGGAAGCAGATGACGCCAGGCACCGACTACGAGGTCTATGTCCTTCCGATCGATGAGAACCAAAACTATGGCACGATGGTCATCGTGCCCGTCACGACCAAGAAGTATGGTGGTGCGGGCCAGGCTACGGTCACGATCACGCTGGGTGAGTTTGGTAGCCAGGAAGGCAAGTGCTACCAGTATGTCACCTACACGCCCAACGACCAGGCTTCCTTCATGCGCGACATGATCATCGACAAGACCGTCTTCCAGTCTTCCGCCGACTGGGGTATGGGTAGCGAGGAGAAGATCCTCGAGTATCTCAAGGACGACCATGATGGTGCTGACCCCAATTGGAACCGCTATGGGGTGGATGTGGCCCAGTGGGGTGTTGATCCCAACAAGGAGTATATCGCTTATGCCATCGCTCAGAACATCAATGGCGAGTGGGGTCCGCTGTCCAAGCTCGAGTTTACCACCGGTTCTGCCAAGGTGGCTCCTGCCAAGACGTTCACTGTTGCCAAGCGCCTGAATAGTGTCAGCACGAAGAGCAACGTCTTCGTTCCTGGCAAGGCTCCCAAGTTGCAGAAGACCACCAAGCGTGGCCTCACCCTTGTAGGAGAGTAATCCCTACCAGCCTCTTTGCCTACTCTGACCCATCTGGCTGGGTTTTCACCAGCCGATAGGGTTTATCCATAGCGGCACCCGACGACGACCATCTGTCTTCTTCGGGTGTCGCTTTTTCGTTCTATATCCTGCGCTGCCGATGGCGGCAAACGACAGAAAATGGCTTTTAGGAGTCCTTGAAACGGTTAAATATATATAAAATTAACCCATCCTCTGTTTGCTCCATTTGTCCTTTGGACTATTTTCCTTATATTTGCAGCCGCAGAGTCTCCACCTACTAAGGAAGCAACAAGTTCTGAAAAGGGTGGGGAAGCCGAGAGAGACAGAGGCGGTGACGCGCCTCCACACCTGGATTATTAAGACAGAAATAAGAATATTAACTTTAGTGTAACTATGATGAAGAAGACTTTCATGGCATTGGCCTTGACGCTGCTTCCCTTTGGCATGGCCTCCGCACAGGTGCGGATGCTCGTGGTCCCGAAGGATGGCACGGCGCCCAAGAGCTTCAACCTCGATGACATTCGCCGTATCGACTTCCTTGGCGAAGCCAACACGTTCTCCATCGCATGCGCCACCGACCGTTGTTCCTACGAGTTTGACAAGGTGCGCTGCCTTAAGTTTGATGGCCTCGTCAATGACATTGCCACAGCCACCAAGCAGGAGTCTGCGGTCAGTATCGCCTACAGAGAAGGGCAGATCTTCGTGAGCGGCTTGAGCAATGCTCAGGCTAACGCCACGATTTACGACCTCAATGGATGCAGCCGCCTCAGTCTGCCCCACTATGATGGTCAGCCCATCGACGTGAGCTCACTGCCCAAGGGTGCCTATATCCTCCGTGTGGGCGACAAAGCATTTAAATTCTTGAGATAACCATCCCTTCCGCCTCTTTCCAACTTCGGGACCAGGCGGATCCAAAACATAATACCTAACCAAAGAAACAATGAAGAAATTCTTTACTACCCTTGCTCTCGCGCTGCTCACGCTGGCAGCTTCCGCACAGGAGAATCCCAACCGTGTCATCGTGAAGCAGAAGTACAAGGCCCCCGTCGGCTACCTCGCCGAGCGCATCGACAGCATCTATTTCACCAAGTTGGAGGGCCGCGTCGCTGCCGACGTCAAGTTTCTGAGCTTCTCCAAGGGCAACCTCACCGATACCATCCGCCTCGCTGTCACGAAGACTCCCGACTGTAAGTCATACAAGATCGCCTGCATGCCCGCTGGTCAGGCCAATTCCTTTGCCAGCGATGCTGCCCTGGAACAATACTTCGACCAGCTCGAAGACTGCCCGACCTTCACCGACGACTTTACCAACGCCACGCTCACGGGTCTGGACATGGAGTTCCAGTCCAATGGCACCTATAGCCTCGTCACCTTGGGCTACGACAAGTACGGCATCGCCTGCGCCTCGTCGCGTGCCGACTTCACCACCCCCAACTCCGACTTGGTGGGAGACCCGAAAGTCCTCTACACCGTCGTGGAGGTGAAGCCCGACAACTTCACCATTTGGTTCCAGCCCAACGACGACTGCCACGGCTACTACCTCTGCGCCTTCAAGGCCGGTACCGCCGAGGAGCTCTTCGAGAAGTGGAGCAAGGAGGAGGGCTTTGTCAACCTCCAGGATATGATCAAGTCTTGGGGTAGCGATAAGTACACCGACACGCAGATGTACAAGTGGTCTGGTATGGAACCGGGCACCGACTATGAGGTCTATGTCCTTCCCGTTGATGTCAACGAGGCCGACGCTCCCTTCCAGATCATTCCCATCACCACCACGGAGAGCGGTGGTGAAGGCGAGGCCACGGTCACCATCAAGCTCGGCGACTTTGGCGAGATCGGTGGCAACTACTTCCAGTATGTATGGTTCACGCCCAACGATGAGGCTACCCTGATGCGCGACTTGGTGCTTGCCAAGAACGATGTCATGACCCAGGACTATTGGGGTAAGGGCGACCTCGAGTTTATCAAGGAGTACCTCAAGAACGACGAAATGCCCGACTACTGGAACCGTTATGGTGAGGACTACTCTCAGTGGGGCGTCTATGCCAATACCGACTACTATGCCTTTGCCATCGCACAGAATGCCAAGGGCGAGTGGGGTCCGCTTGCCACCCTGGAGTTCCGCACGCCGGCCTCTGCTCCTGGCGCAGCACCTGCCAAGCCTGGCAGACCGTGTGTGCGTCTGGACAAGGTGGTCAATATGCACAGCTATTTCGAGCCGGGCAAGGCCCCCAATGTCATGCCAAAGAGCAGAAAGACTCGTGTCTCCCTTGTAGAAGAGTAATCACTCCCTCGTAAGAGAAACCTATAGCGGCATCGGGCGAAGGCGCAACCCTTGGCCGGGTGCCGCTTCCTTTTTCCTTATTATATACGTATATTGATGAAAAACGTATATTACATCTATTTTTATCTTAGAGGAACGGCCTAAACGTGTTATTTTGCGAAAAAAGAGAAAATAAGTAGCCTATTATTTTTGTTTTTCATTTATTTTGCTTATTTTTGCATCACGGCTTTGGCTCTTATGGAGAATTATACATTCTTTATGGTGAGCGAGGCCGACGGCGGCAAGTCCTCGTGGGCGCGCAGCCATAGAAACCGACTCAGCATAGGTCGCAGGGCGCAATACCTCCCAGGCAGACCTGTCGCAACCCTTGGGACACCTTCCCTTTCACGGGTTGAATAGGCGAAGTTATTATCTTTTTTACATTATTATTATTAACCGGGATGAGGCCAGCGGCTTCTTTTCCCCGCCTAAGGAAAAAGTAGCTTACACGGACGAATCCCACAAAGAAAATCATTTATGAACAAAGCATTACGATTTGTTTGGTTGTCTTTGTTGACATTGTTCTGCGGAGTAGCATCCGCGGGGACAGTGGTCTTCGACCCGGCGACCGATGTGAGTAGTGGAACGTCTTTGACAAAGGATGGAATCTCGATTACGATGACTTCCGGGACCAGTTCGTTTGCAGCGACCGACTACAACGGCACGTTGTCTTATGCCTTTGCCAGAAGTACGGGTTTTGAAATTTCAAATCAAGAGCCAGCAGGTAACATAACTGCGGTTACCTTTGAGTTTCAGTCAGCTGGCGGTTACATTAACGACCGCAATCTCACCCTGAGCTTGACAGTTACAGATGTAGAGGGTGGTAAGAAATATGAGGTTCCAGATGTTAGTGGAGCTTCTTTGTTGAAGTTCTCCGTTTTCTCAGGCCCCATATATATATCCAGGATCACCGTTGAGTATATCGACGGTACTGGAGGTGGCGGTGGTGGCGAGGTAGGTACGACCTACTCCATCAACGACTTGATGACCGGTGCTGCCGATGTGGCTTCCGCTACGCTGAAGTTCACCGATGCACAGGTGGTCTATGGTGACGGCACCAACTATATCGTTCGCGAGGGTGGCAAGGCCATCGACCTGATGGGCACCTCCCTCTCTCTCGAAAAGGGCGCTACGCTCAATGGTACGGTGACGATGAACGTCACTTACAAGAATGGTTTCTTGAAAGCAGAGGATGTCGCTGGTGTCACCAACGGCAACAATCTGACGCAGACCAACGCCACGGGCGAGAATGTCCCCGTGACGGCTACCATCGAGCAGTTGGGCTCCAACTACAAGGGCGACTTGGTTCTGCTGAGCCAGGTCAATATCTATAATGACTCCTATGGCGATTTGGGACAAGGTGCTGCCTACTATGCACGCACAGGTTTCACGAATTTCGCTACGCTTACCAACATAGCTGATTTCTTGGACAAGGTGAGCTCCGACCAGGATGCCACCTACGACATCGTTGCTTGGTATAACGAGCCGGGCGCTGGTGCCATCAAGGCTAAGTTGCAGATTGTGGAGTTCCTTGGTGGCGAGGTGGCTAAGCCCGCCGCGCCGGTCATCAGTGGCAACCAGAACTTCACGGGTAGCACCGAGGTGACGATCACAGCCGAGGAAGGCGCTGCCATCTTCTATACCACCGACGGCACCGAGCCGATGAGCTCGGATCCCACCTATACTGCTCCGTTCACCATCACCGAGACTACGACGGTGAAGGCAGTTGCCCGCGTGAATAACATCTATAGCGATATCGCTGAGATGACCTTCACCAAGGAGGCAAGTGGCGTGACGGGCTCTACCATCGCCGAGCTTGCTGAGGCTGCTACGAGCCAGGACAACGTGACGCTTGTGCTCAACAACGCCAAGGTCGTCTATGCTAAGGACAACAACTACATCCTCCGCGAGGATGGCAAGGCTATCGACCTGCTCAACACCTCTCTCTCGCTGACGCAGGGAACGACTGTGAGCGGCCATGTCCAGGTCAATGTCACCTACACCTCAGGCATCCTCTCTACTTCTGATATCGAGGGTGTGACCACGGATGCCAACCTGACCGCAACGGGCGTGGCTGGCGACATGGATCCCATCGCTTGCACGGTTGGTCAGGTGAAGAATTATCCTGGCGACCTCGTCTATGTCGAGAATCAGGAGGTTTGGAATTACGGCACGACTTGGTACTTCTATGAAGGCGCAAGTTGGACTTCCGTCTATCTCACCAATGCGGCTGACTTCAACATGGTAGCCAACAAGTACTACAATGCTACTCTTTGGTACAAAGAAGTCTCTTATTATGGTGACGTCAATGCGACCATCGTCTCTTGCGAGCGCAACGTCACCTCTCTCAATGCGCCGTTTATTGATGGTACGGAGACCTTCTCCGACAATACGACGGTGACAATCACGGCCGACAATGTCGCTACGATCTACTACACGCTCGACGGTACTGATCCTACGACCGCCTCTACGGTCTATACTGAGCCGTTCACGCTCAGCGAGTCAGCTACGGTGAAGGCTATCGCAGCCTACAAGACGATTGTCTCTCCTGTTGCCTCCAAGGTGTTCAACAAGGTGGATGCCAATGCGCCGATGACGATCGAGCAGCTTGCTTCTTTCAAGAGCAGCTTCGATCAGGTCACGCTCTCTCTCAACAACGCACTCGTCGTCTATGGCGAGGATGGTAGCTACATCCTCCGCGAGAACGACCGCGCTATTGACGTCCTCACCACGACGCTGCCGCTGACCATCGGTGCTACCGTCTCTGGTACGGTGAAGCTCAAGGTCAACTATGCAGCTGCTCCTGGCAGCTACGCCGCCTACCCAGGCCTTCTGACCACGGCCGACCTTGCCGACGTGACCAACGCCGACAACCTGACCGTCACGCCGGGTGCCACCACCGATCCCAGTCCGCTGGCCATCGACCTGGCGCAGATCCCCAACTATCCTGGCGACTTGCTCAAGGTAACGGATGCCACTGGATGGAACTATGATATCCCGGCGTTCTACAGCTATAGCCCGTTTGTGGAGTTCTTCCTCACCAATGGTGCCGACTATGGTGTCGTCAACTATGGCCACTACAACGCCACGGTTTGGTACAACGATGTCTCCAACAACCGCCTTCAGGGCAAGATCATCAAGTGCAGTAAGGTCATCACTTCTCTCAATGCTCCGCAGATCAGCGGTACGGACAACCGCACCGACTTCGACGAGAGCACCGAGGTGACGATCACGACCGAGGAGGGTGCCAGCATCTACTACACGCTCGACGGTACGGATCCCACGAAGGAATCTACGCTCTACACCGCGCCCTTCACCATCACCAACAGCTGCACGGTGAAGGCTATCGCTACCTACAATGCCATCGTTTCTCCGGTAGGCTCCGTAGAGTTTACGAAGAACGACTACTCGGGCACCAACACGATTTCCGACCTCATCGTCTATGGCGAGAGCAAGGATAGCGTTGTCGTCCACTTCGAGAATGCCAAGGTGGTCTATAGCGAGCAGGGTGACCTGGGCTACCACTACATCATCCGCGACGATGGATTGGCCATCGACCTGATGAACATCACCAAGTTCACTCTCCCGGTGGGTGCTTACAACCTGAAGGGCACCATGGCGCTGAAGGTCACTTACCAGAAGGGCTTGCTGATCGCCGAGGAGCTTGAGAGCACCAACTCTGGCAACATCTCCTTCGTATGGCCGGAGTCCTACGATATGGATCCGATCGAGATCGATCTCATCGACGTGAAGCTCCACAAGGGCGACCTGCTCAACCTCAAGAATGCTGAGATCTGGAGCTACAGAGGCACGACGAGCATCTACACCAACACGCCGAGCTACATCGAACTGAAGGTGACCAATGCTGAGGACTTCGACCTCGAGAGTGGTTTCTATAACCTCACGATCTGGTACAACGATGCTTCTTCCGACTACTATGCAGGCAAGGTGAAGGTCATCAAGGCCGAGCGTGTTGATAAGCGTCCGGATGCTCCGGTGATCCTCGGCGAGGAGGAGTTTGTGGGCAAGACCACTGTCTCTATCGCTGCTACCGAGGGCCTGAATGTCTATTACACCCTCGACGGTACCGATCCTACCCGTCAGTCTACGGTCTATACCGAACCGTTCGCGATCACCGAGACCACGACGGTCAAGGCTGTCACCGCTTATCTCGACGACTACTCTGACATCGTCACCAAGACCTTCACGAAGGTCGGCGACTTCGAGACCAAGACTATTGCACAGCTCTTCGAGGGCCAGCAGGCTGTCGAGAATGTGACGATCAGTCTCAACAATGCCAAGGTGGTTTACACCGAGAAGCATGACGATGGCACGAAGGTGGCTATCCTCCGCGAGAATGGTCAGGCACTCGACGTCATCTCTGGCGTGCTCGACCTCCCGTTGGGTTCTACCGTCACCGGTACGTTCTTCGCCAGTGTCGATTTCAACGGTGGTATCTTCACTACCCGCGACGTACAGGGTGAGACCAACAGCTATGAGCTCGAATACACCATGCCGAGCGACGAGGGCTACAACGATCCGATCGAGACGACCGTGGCCGATGTCCACCTCTATCCCGGCGACCTCGTTAGCATCAAGGGTCTCCAGGTGCTGGGCCAGGATGGTCAGTACTACGGATTCACGGAGGACTACAGCTTCGTCAACCTCACCGACAATGATGAGTTGGCCAACACCGTCTCTGGTCAGAAGTACACCGTCCTCGGATGGTTCAACGCTCCGGGCACAGGCTTCGCCGATGGCAACGCTTCTCTGAAGGCTGTCAAGCTCACCGCTGAGGATGCTACGAAGTATCACAACCAGACGATTGCTGAGCTCAACGTCCGCAGAGACCGCGAGGACAACATCCGTCTCGTGCTCGACAATGCGAAGGTGGTCTATGTACGCGCCAATCCTTACTACGGAACGAAGGATATCGCTCTCCGTCAGGATGGCAAGGCTGTCGTACTCTACAACTCTACGCTGCCGCTCGAACTCAACAGCACCGTCTCTGGTACTGTGAAGCTCGACTTCTATGCCCTCGCTGGCATCCCGCAGCTGCGTGAGATCGATGGTGGTGTCACGACTGCCGACAGTCTGAATATCACGGCTGGTGCTTCTCAGGAGGTTGATCCTGTCGAGGTTACAATGGCCAACTACGACGAGCACAGAGCCGACGTCATCGTTCTCCGTCAGGTGAAGATCGTCTATGGCTCTCAGGCTGCCTATGCTATCGAGAAGGATGGTCAGAAGATCGCCTTCAAGAACGAGAACGAGGATGTCGATGTCGATGCACTCGTCAGCAACGACAACCTCTACGACGTCGTCCTGTGGTACAACGGCTACATCAATGAGGCTCCCGAGATGGAGTTTGTCAAGGCTGTCAAGGTCACCGATGTGGGCATCTATGGTGTGGAAGGCAACTTCGGTAAGGATGGCAACACCTACAACCTCCAGGGTGTGAAGGTGGGCGAGAACTACCGTGGTGTCGTCATCCGCGACGGCAAGAAGTTTACCAAGAAGTAAGTAAACATCTCTCTATAACAAAAGGGTGGGGAACTGATCCCCACCCTTTTTCATGCCTGTCCTCGCTTCCCTTGGTGCGAGGCGCCTTCCCTTGACGGTTATAGTATCTGTTGGGTTATAGTTCTTCCTTCAACTCATTGTATAGGTCCACGGGACCCAAGTGCCAGTATTTGGTCTTCTCTGTTGACAACTTCTTGTAGAGTTCAGAATGATAGATGCGATGAAGACTCTCCTGCAGCGTAAAACCATAGTCCTCGTGCAGATATTCCACCAGCCAGCTTATTTTTCCTGGCAAAAGCAGATGGAGGTTGTTTTGGTTTATCTGAAACATATTATTTCTCTATTTTAATTGATTCTATGAAATGTAGCGCAGTCAGTGCTTTTTTTCTGATTTCAATAAATTCGTCAATCTCGGCTATTAACCATTGCCGTCCTTGTGTGTGAAGCGGCTCAAAGCATTCGCTAAGATAGTCTGTCACTCCATATTCGGAGAATAAGTCAAGCACTCGGTCTCCTGTCAGTCCCTTGACTGCTCCGTATTCTTCTATGCAGAATGAAACGAAGAGGGCTATGTCTTTGTCTTTTTTACTCATCAGAGTTCTCCTTATGTGTTGTTTGCATTTTTGAGATACAAAAATAATAAATTATTGCGATAGTCTGTTATGTAAAGGTATCTTTTTGGTATTTTTAAGGTCGTTTAAGCGTGGAGAAAGCAACTCGCCATTCCCCTTGACGCACCGCATTAGAAATGGAACGACTTGGTTCACACGTGAAGACAAACCTTTGCTTGCGTCCCGAACGCATCCCGAAGGCATCCCGAACGAAGGAAGGACTCTGAACTCCTCTGTAGGGGGCGCTTGGATTCTCTCTTTTTAGCTTCCATTGAGTAGGGGAGGGTGCCGTGGCTGATCGTCCCATGGATAGTGATCCACTTCGGCGCAAAATGCAAATGAGCCGAGTTGTGTGTTATGGATATTCTCTTTTTATTTGGAAAAGAGTGCGGTTATTGTAAAAATGCACCTAAAATATGAATTTCTATTAGAAATATTTTTTTATTTTCCAATTTTTACTTAACTTTGCGATGCTTGTGTAGCCTTCTGTGGAGAATAAGCCTGTCCTAAGGGGGTGAAACAGCCTACTGTGGGTTTGGCCTTGTGGCAAATAGCTCTGGTAGCGAAGATGGAATGAACGCGCGAGATTCTTGACCTCGTGTCGTCGTAGATGAAAAGAGAAATAAAGGCGAAATTATTTTATTATTAACCAGGGATGCCTCCGTCGTCTCAATACTTTCCCAAGAGTGTAAGAACGTAGGAAGAATTCCATAAAAACAAACAATTATGAACAAAGCATTACGATTTGTGTGGTTGTCTTTGTTGACGCTAATCTGCGGAGTGGCCTCCGCGGGCACAGTAGTATTTGACCCAACTGTTGATACGCCAGTGGGGGGGTATTGTCCAAAAATGGTATAACTTTTTCTGTTAAAACAGGCAATTCGACGCTTGATCCTCAAACAAACCCAAATGATGGAAAAGTGTGCTATGTTTTGAAACCTTCTTCAACATTTGAGATTACTGCAGTAGCGCCAGCTGGTAATATTACAGCAATAACTTGTGAGTATACCAGCACTAATGGCAGTATCTATCAAGAAGTAACTTATAAAGTTTTAAATAGTGGTCAGAAATTTCAAATTACTGATGAAGGAGGTGTTAGTAGTTTTCTGATGGGTAGTTATGGAACCACTGTTTATCTTACCAAACTCAGTGTTGAGTTTATTGGCGGAGAGGATCCTGGTCCTGGTCCTGGTGGTGACGAAGACCCGACCACGACGATTGCTCAATTGGCGGCAGGTAAAACGAGTCTTGCTTCTGCTAACATAAAGTTTACCAATGCGCAGGTTGTTTATGCAGAGGGAAACAATTATGTCGTCCGTGAGAATAATCAGGCGATTGATATTATGGGTAGTAGTTTGGGTTTATCGCAAGGTGATAAGCTGAATGGTACGGTAAAGCTCAATGTTACTTATACACAAAAGTCGCAATGGGCAGGTTTTGGTATCTTAACAACCTCTGATATACCCAATGAGACCAATCTTGAAAAACTTGAGGTGACATCTGGGAGCTCAACTGAACTTGAGCCGATTCATTGTGCCACGGTTCAGGAACTGAAACAGCATCCTGGTGATTTGGTGTATTTGGAGAATTTAATGTGTTATGGAACATATTGTACCTTTGGAGGAGGTTATGTCTATCTTTCCAATATGGAAGAAAAAGGTATTGAACGGAATAAAAAATACAATGCAATTTTGTGGTTTAATGGCGACATGTATAGTACTCCTTTGGCAAAGGTTATTGAAGCTGAGCTTGTTATTACCACTCTTAATGCTCCCGCTATTTCGGGTGAAACTGCCTTCGAGGAAAGTACGACCGTTACTATCAACTCCGACGTAAGTGTTGCAGCTATCTACTATACGACCAATGGTGATGAGCCTACGACCAGTTCTACCCATTATACGGGCCCGTTCACTTTGACCGAGACTACAACTGTGAAAGCTATTGCAGCTTATAAAACAGTTGTTTCTCCTGTTGCAACCTGCGTTTTCGAAAAGATTGATGCTAACGTGACCAAGACGATAGCCGAACTTGCTGCGACTCAGAATAACTACCCCATGGTGAAGGTAAGCTTCAATAATGCGCAAGTGGTCTATGCTGATGGTAAGAATTTCATCCTTCGCGAGGATGGTAAGGCGCTTGACGTGATGAATAGCTCACTCAACTTGCAGCAGGGCGCATACTATCAAGGTACGGTAAGGTTGAAGGTGACTTGTGAGAATGGCATCTTGAAGGCCTCCGATGTCGAAGGCAAGACTGACGCCACGGATATTACGTTTGTTTCTCAGCCAACGACCAAGCCCAATCCTATTGTATGTACGGTAGCAGAAGCGGCTCAGCATCCTGGCGATTTGCTCAAGCTGGAGGGTCAGTCCGTGACAGTTTGGTACTCAAGTTATTATGTGTATCAAGAAGTTGGAAATGATTTTGCCTATGTATATTTCTCTAATGGAAAGGACAAAGGGTTACAGAATGGCAAGCAATACGATCTGACGGTATGGTATGACGAATACAATAGTGACCCATGGGCAACGATTGTGGAAGCAACGCCCGCCATTACTCATCTTGATGCACCAACTATTTCAGGCGACGAGGTGTTTATGGAGAGCACGAACGTGACGATTACCTCTGCTGTGGATGTGGACGGTGTTGCTATCTATTACACGTTGGACGGCACAGATCCTACGACGGCATCCCAGCCTTATAATGCGCCATTCCTTCTGACCGAGACGACAACGGTGAAGGCGATTGCAGTTTATAAGTCTATAACGTCTGACGTTGCTTCTTTGAGGTTTGAGAAATTCGATGCTAATGCTCCGAGGACAATTGCTGATCTTGCCAGTATTAAGGCTGACTTGGCAAGTGTGACGGTTAGTTTTGCCAAAGCACAGGTCGTTTATGCTGAAAATAATAATTATATTCTCCGCGAGAACATCGACGGCAAGAACTATGCCCTTGATGTGCTGAATACGCAACTGCCGTTCAAGTTAGGTGCTACGGTGTCTGGTACGGTGAAGCTGAAGGTCGCCTTCAAGGCTAATTCGGCTGAGAACAATGGCGTGCTGAGCACGGCGGATATTACTGAAACTTCCGATGCCGACTTGAATATTTCTCAAAGTACTTCTGTCATGCCTATTCCGCTTGAGGTGCCATTCTTGGAGGTTAGAAATCATCCTGGCGATCTGCTCGTTGTGAAAGACGGAAAATGGGACCCCTCTATCAACGGTATATATGAGTATGAACCCTCCACCACAGGTTGGGGCTATGGGCCAGAGCATGATGTTTATGTGTCTAACTCGCTCTAAATTGAACTTTGATTGAAAATCAAGAAGTTGGGCGTTTGCCTATATTATATAGGTAACAATATGGAAACGAGCGGACTTCTGCTCGTTTCTGTATTTTGCAATATGCAAAGAACGCCTCAATTCGGGGACAAAGATACGATAAATTTCTAAATATCCCATAACTCGCTAGGAGAAATTTATGGAATTTAGAACTTTTGCATAAAATCTGATGCTTGGCAACACAATATACATCCTAAAATAAACAGCAGGTGTTCGGACATAGACTATCCGAACACCTGCTGCCATAACGTTTTATTGCTGACAATGATTCTGACATCAGTTTTCATATACTTTTGCAGTATAGGAGTATTTTGTCCCTGTGTGCTCACTGTGGCTATAGCCATAAAATAGTTGCCATCTTCCCTATGTATGAGCTTGGCATTATGGCTTATAATGTTGCAGTTATAAGATACATTGTCGTTACCCTCGAAAGATACATGAGCCGTCCTTGGCTCATCGAAAAGGTACAAATACTTATATGGCACAAACACTTGCACTGTTCTTTGATTGATGACCTCACCATTAGCATCTATGGATATAGGATAAGGTATCTTGTAGAAAGCAACTGCGAGGGCGAGGACTATTTGCACTCGTCCTCTAATCCACAAAGCTCTATTTTCTCTGAGAGCTTCAATAAAGTGTTTGTTTCCATAATGTATAAAATTACGAAATATTCCTACTCTTTTTAAGATTTTCGGATACCTCTTTTTATTTTTAGAAGCGATTCAACTCCTCTTTACCAGCACCTTGTCCCTTGTATCTGCTTCTTGATGCATTGAAGTTATACTGCAATGTCAAGAGCAAGGAACGGCTGTCGTTTGTGATGCTTTGCCAAAGCGTAACATCCTTGTTGTAGAATTGTACGTCACGATTGCTCTTGTTGAAGATGTCGTTACCTTCGAGCGTAACCGAGAAACGATTTCTGCAAAAAGCCTTGTAAAGTTTGGCATTGAGGTATGAGGAAGAACTGAGTTTCATATTTTCCTTGTTACCACGGCTGTTCCATTCTATGTCTATGTTCATCCAGATGTCGCCTGGTAAATGGATGGCATTCTGAAACTGTACTACAGCTAATGGATTATAGAAGGACTTGCGTTCACCCAGATATTCCCCAGAGAACCACTGTTTGATGATGCCGGCATTTACCTTTGGTTGCCAAAATCCGATTTGGAATTGTGCGCCAAGGAAAGCCTGCAACTCTTGTATCTTTGGCGTATTCTCCATCGTGAGCAACTTCATTTCTCCATCCTCGCCGTATGGTTTCGATTCGTTGATGATGGCATTCTTCTTGTACTCGTATGATACCTTTGCAAAGAATTGCTTCCAAGCACCCATCAACTCCACGGAATGAATCTTGACAGGAGAAAGATAAGGATTACCACTTTGCAAGGTCAAGCGATTGACATAGTTGAGTGTTCCATCAAGGTCATCGTATGATGGACGCTGCATCTTGCTGTTGTAGCTCAATGCCCATTGTGTCTTACCTATCTCTGTAGAAATGGCGAGTGAAGGGAACACGTTGTTGTAAGTCTTGCTCTTATCTTCCTTGAGTTGTCCATCCTCTGTATATTTAAAACGAACATGCTCATAGCGAAGACCTGCCTCTACTGCGATTTTCCCAAACTGTTGACCGATGGAGAAGAAACCTGCCATGTTCTTCTCGTCACTCTTGGTATTGCTGTTGCCAATGGTTGCCATATTGATATTGAAATCATTCAGCACCTGAGAGGCTGTATATTCATTTCCCACTTCGATTTGTCCTTTCCACAAAGGATAGCTCAACACCAACTTTTCCGCAAACATCCGTGAGTGTCCAATGCTTGTGGATGCCACCAAATTCTTCTGCTGATTCATATTCGTCTCAGACTGATCGGAATTTTCATGCTTCTTTCTCCACATATAATCCATGTTGAAGTCAATGCCCAGTTTGCCTACATCACCATTATAATAGATATTGGCATGGTGCTTCGGCACAGCATGAATTCTCCCCTCTTTCACAGCTGAAACCTCATCGTCCAATTTACCATTGGCATACGATATAGAGCTATAATCTGAATGAGGCTTTTGTAAACCCACTCCATTCATATAGTAAGCACCGATGGAATGACGTTCACTGATCATCCATGACAAGCCAAACTTGCCAAAGAACTCATTATTTCTCATGCGGTTGATGCTCTCTATGTTCTGAAGCCAAGTAGTAGAACCTTGCGTTTCCATGTTCGTATTCTCATGACTATAGAATTTGCCGCCATAGTAATTGAGATTGGTGAACAACTCCAGTCCACCCGTACGGTATTTCAAGTTAGCTTGCTCCATGCTCGAAAAATAGTGGCGGAAGCCATTTTGCGCCCGAAGTGTTCCACTAAAGCCGTCACCTTGTGGCAACTTGGTGCGAATGCGGATGACAGACTTGACGGAGGCATCATACTTGGAACCAGGATTTGTAATGACTTCAACATTCTTGATGTCCTGTGAATTGAGCTGTGCAAGTTCATTTTTGTCTTGGACAAGACGACCATTGATATAGATGAGCGGCGTACCCTTACCAAACACCTCGAAGTTTCCATCCCTGCCAGTAACCATCGGCACTTGGCGCAACACATCGTTCGCCGTGCCTGCATGAGACAGTTGAGAATTAACTACAGTAGTAACCAAGGCATTGCCCTTGATGGCAATAACAGGGCGTGATGATTTCACCACAACTTCACCGAGCATCTTGCTGTCCTCTTCCATCTTGATGACACCCACATTTTCACCCTCGCAATCCTTGCAGATGGTTTTGTAGCCCACGGATGTCACCTTGATGATTCCGCCATTGCAGACGGAGTCTATTGAGAAGCTACCATCCTCTCCACTCACCGCTCCCTTGACGAACGCGGAGTCTTGCCGATTTAGGAGCACCACATTGGCGAAAGCCAAAGGCTCACCCTTGGTGTCCACTACTTTTCCCGTGATACTCTGTGCCATCGTCGAGGTCATTACAGATAGGCACAAGGCCGTTGTTAAAATCCCCTTATTATTCATTGTATAATTATTTTTTTATTGCTTAATCTATTATATTCTTATCAATCCTCAGTATATAAGGAATCATGACGTTGCAAAGGTACTATATGAAAATTACAGCGTATTTGCGGAAATATTAAAATTGTGTTACATAAAGAAAAAGTCCTTTATTTGGCTTTTCAAGGCATATTCTTACCTTCAATTTCAAGTAATTTGCAATTGGTAAGACTATCCTTGTATGTTGCCATTTCTATCATTTTATAATGGTGGCGAACAGAATCCTCGTAAGCAGCAACACGATTCCTCACATTATTTATAACATTTTCGTCTCGACATATGGAGAAGTACTTTTCAATGTAGTGAATGTTTGGGTCATCAGTAGAAAGCACCATCTTCAATGCCCTATATTTCAAGTCTGCCTCCTCCCAATCTTGGTAATCTCGCCATTGGGTGAGATTGCCCCAAATGGAAATGACAAGGGATAGAGCCAAGCCACCAATGAAAAGAAGAACATTCTTTGAGGTTGGCTCGAAGCGATGGGTTACAACCTTCTTTTGAGGTGATTTGTTCATTACTTCAAGTTTTTCCTGCAATGCCTTCGAGGAAACATCATTCTCTTGTCTCATCAGCTTGATGGCATTAACAAAGAACTTGCTTCGCTGCTCATTTTTGCCAAGTTCTACCTTGATAAGGTCAACAAAAACAACAATGGCATCTCTTAATTTGGATATTTTACC
>ENA-OPCK01000194-OPCK01000194.1-human-gut-metagenome-genome-assembly--contig:-NODE-194-length-36266-cov-14.384635_pt1 | contig 36266 bp, 27 predicted proteins | sample MGYA00241249_ERZ501478 | MGnify/ENA primary metagenome ERZ501478 (study PRJEB25962, sample SAMEA2042629) | human gut metagenome | biome: human gut; feature: human-associated habitat; material: faeces...
CCGTCTACCTACTTATAAATGAATGTGTGTGCTTTTACTGCCATCTTACACTTTTCGTGCGTAACAAGTTGATATACAGAGGCTTCAAGAGTGTAAGATGATTTCAAAGTATCTTACACACTCCTACATACATCTTACACACCCCACCCCGCCGCTACGCAGTCGGTTTTGTCGTATGCGGTGGGTTATACGCCATAGGGACGTAGAGATTTTCGTCGGAGCGACAGACTTTTCTGTTCCCCTATGCTGTGATATCACCCTCCCGTACTTGTGCCGTGTGGCAGCGTATGGGTTGTGTAGGTTGCGTGTAGGTGGCATTGACAGTATCTTACACTGAGTAAAGTACTGATAGTCAATGAGTTGCAGCGTGTTTGTGTAAGATGTAAGATACTCGGCAAGTAAAGCTTTTGTAGTATGGTAAAGGTCCAGCTACCTCTAAACGCAAACACAAAACGCTACCACTAATGGGGGCGACGCGTCTCGCGTCGGGCATCAAGGCGAAGGCTCATATACCAAATAAAGATTCACAGACAGTACTAAATACACTTCTGCTTGTGAACCTTTGCCTTGATGCCCGCGGGACGAGGCTGCTGAAAAATGCCCCGCGAGACGAGTCGCCCCCTGACTTCATCACTTTTTTGCGCCATTATATAGTGCGTATGGAAACGCAACTAGTTACGTGATTAAATTGGGTGGCGCAAGCAAAAAGCGAACCTTGTTTTGCTCTTTTAAGGGCTATTCGCCCTTGTGCCGCTTACCGCGGGAGACATAAGTACATAAGCTACATAAGTAACATAAGGCTGGCGCCGTGGTTTTTTACATAAGCTGAGGCAGGGCTTTCCGCCCTGCTTGTAAGAGACATAAGGCTTGCGCCGTGTCATTGGCTCTAATGTAGTTTGTCGTGATAACATAATGGAACAAATTTGTTTATGCACAATTTGTCTGCACTCTGCACTTTTTGTCTGCACAGCGTTGATAATCAGCGTGTTTTGGCGTGTATACAAACGTGCAAAGTGTCTGCACTCATCTACACTCATCTACACTCATCTACACTCATCTACACTCATCTACACTTGTCTGCACTTGTCTACACTTGTCTGCACGAAACGGGCGTTTGGTCTTAAGGGGAAGGCACCGTTTTCTGTAATGGGAGGGGAAGTTTATGGTAACGGGAGGTAGAAGAATCAAATTCTCCGACAAGAAATCCGCTCGCCTTGTACTCAATTTTGTGAGTGACAGAGTGCAGCCAACTGCGTGTGAAAGTGCACGGGTAAGTGCATTGGCGTGCAGACAGAGTGCAGACAGTGTGTATATTAAAAGTGATGTTGTCTACACTCTTGAAATGGTTGATTTATAACGACTTATGTGCAATTAGTGCAGAGTGTAGACAAAAATGCTTTTTATAGTTTTTATTGCTGTACGGTGAAACAAGCAATAAAAATAATGTTGATATCCTTTTTATTGCCGATTATTTTGTATCTTTGTACATATCAAGTCCGCATACAATTTTCATAAGCCTAACTTTTGAGGTTAAACATTTGTTTAGAAACTCAACTATACAACTATTGTGACGAAAGAGCACGTTTATAGGACAAGGAATTGTGGCGGACTTTACTTTATATTCTCGTCTTAGTGAACACTCGAGGAAATTGTATTTGGTTCTTTATCTCGACTGGCTTATAAATCAAATTTTTATGTAGATTTGTTGTATTCCACATTATGCTTGCAACAATACGAGTTGTTTCGTGTTTTTATCTAATTGCAACTGGATTAAGGTGATTGTAATATTTCCTGTAGGGCAACGGTTGCAAAAGTCATAGGTGATAGGAAAGAAATGAGGTTATTTCAAAAAGACACTAAACATACAATAGTCGGATATAAAAGGTAAACAAATAGTTTTATGACAAAGAAATTTGAAATACGAAACAGTACGGCGGAGTTTTTGACTTTTGTGGCAGAAGGTAAAGAACAAGGTATACAAGTGCTATATAAAGATGAAACAGTGTGGGCTACGCAAAAGGCCATGGCCGTGCTTTTTGATTGTTCCGCTGACAACATCGGTTTGCATCTGAAGAATATATATGATACGAATGAATTGAACAAGGAGGCAACTACCGAGAAAATCTCGGTAGTTCAACAGGAAGGTGCGAGAGAGGTTCGGCGCAACACGTTGTTCTATAACCTCGATGCCATCATCTCCGTGGGCTATCGTGTCAACTCCATCCGTGCCACACAGTTCCGCCAATGGTGTACCTATGTTATCCGGCAGTTCTCGCTTCGGGGCTATATCATAGACAAGAAGCGTATGGAGAACGGCTCGTTCATAGGTGAGGACTATTTTGAGCATTTGTTAGCAGAAATACGTGAGATTAGATTGAGTGAACGAAGATTTTACCAAAAGCTCACAGATATATATGCTACAGCTGTTGACTACAATAAGGATGCACCTACCACACGTCTGTTTTATAAAAAAGTTCAGAATAAGATGCATTATGCAGTGCATGGGCATACTGCGGCAGAACTTATCGTAGAAAGAGCCAATGCGGAGGAAGAGCATATGGGACTGACCACTTGGGAGAATGCGCCTGATGGAAAGATTGTCAAGCCAGATGTGAGTATCGCCAAGAACTATCTAAAACAAGTGGAACTTGAAGATATGGGAAAACTTGTCAACTCTGTGCTTGACTTAGCAGAACGTATGGCAAATCGACATATACCAATGACTATGGAAGATTGGGCTAAACGTATTGATATTATTCTTGAAGCTGGAGGTGATGCCGTATTACATGATGCAGGAAAGGTTTCTGCTGAATTTGCCAAGAGCTTTGCAGAGTCAGAGTTTGAGAAGTATCGTGTGATACAAGACAAATTATTCAACTCTGATTTTGATAAATTCAATTCTTCTTTACCGTTTGACGATGATAAGAATTGAAAGCCAAAAGGGAATGAGGTGACTCAACATCACCCCATCCTCAGCTTACTTGTCTATGTATGATGCAATAAAATATACAATCGAAATGACTGTATAAAGGGAACACAGCAAAAAAGCCAAAGCAAAGCCTTTACCCAACCATTCGACAACCACACACCTTCATTTCTTGACATCATATTAGGCATGTCATAGAAATGGCGAGTGAGGATTTCCTTATTCTCCTTTCGGTGGTTTTCAAGAAGTTTGGAGGCTCATCGCCAAGGAGTTTCTTTCCGTTATCTGTCAGAACGGTGTCGTTTTTAATGCCGATTTTGAACACCCTGCCTGTAAGGGCAAAAGCATTAAAACGTGCTTCGGAGTTTTACCGGCAATAATCGTAAAACTATAACTCCACCTCTGTTTCTGATGAAGCTTACCCATACTTGTGGGGCCTTTATCGAAAGTTAAATACGGTAATCATTGTTAAGCTAATCATATTTTACCTCTCATGTTTATACCTTTGCACGCATTTATGACAATCTAAAGGATAACAAGGATAACACTGTTAGAATAAACATGAGAGAAGTTATAGGAAATTCAGTAGCTTGCAATCATCATAAAGTAGGTATCGTGGGATTGCTCGTTACACTGGGTATCGTGTTTGGCGATATCGGTACATCACCCCTCTATGTGATGAAGGCAATATTACATACAGGCGAAACCATTGACGAGAACACCATATTGGGCGCCTTGTCCTGCATCATTTGGACTCTCACCCTACAAACCACCATCAAATATGTGTGTGTGGCGCTGCGTGCCGACAACAAAGGCGAGGGAGGTATCTTTGCCCTCTATGCCTTGTTGCGTCGACTCAAAAGTAAGTGGATTTACATATTGGCTATCATTGGCGCCAGCACTTTGCTGGCAGATGGCATCATAACCCCTGCCATCACGGTTACCACAGCCGTCGAAGGACTCGAAAGTATTAGTCCAGATCTGCCTGTTATTCCTATCACGCTTGCCATCATCACCATTATATTCTTCGTGCAGCGGTTTGGCACAGAGAGCATTGGCAAGTCGTTTGGCGTATTCATGCTGCTATGGTTCTTGTTATTAGGTGTGGTGGGAGTTTTTAGCATTACTTCTTATCCGTTGATACTGAAAGCTGTCAACCCATATTATGCTGTAATGTTGCTGGTTAAATCGCCACAATGGTTCTTAATACTGGGTGCCGTATTTCTCTGCACCACCGGTGCTGAGGCTCTGTACTCCGACTTGGGACATTGTGGCCGGAAGAATATCGCTGTCAGCTGGGCCTTTGTAAAGACCATGCTCATTCTTAACTATCTGGGACAGGGAGCATGGGTGCTGAACCATGTGGACACGGCATTGTACGTGAACCCGTTCTTTTCCATCATGCCGCGCGGCATGTTGTTTTTCGCCATTATCATGGCCACAGGTGCAGCAATTGTTGCGAGTCAGGCACTTATCAGTGGCACCTTCTCCATATTGAGCGAAGCCATGAACCTGCACTTCTGGCCGCGTATGCGAATCAAGCACCCCACCCAGGTAAAGGGGCAGATTTATATTCCTACGATCAACCTTGCCATGTACATCGGTGTGGTTCTTATCATTCTATTGTTTCGCGACTCCTCACACATGGAAGCTGCCTACGGACTTGCTATCACCATCACCATGCTGATGACCACCTTGCTGCTTGGTTTTTACTTGCACAGCAAGAGAGTGGCGTGGGGATTTACGCTATTGTTTATGGGTATATACTGCACCCTCGAAGCCATCTTCCTGGTAGCCAATCTGTCGAAGTTTCTTGCAGGAGGCTGGTGCACGATGCTTATTGGTGGAATTCTCTTCCTGATGATGTATGTATGGTTCAGAGCCATAAAAATACGCGGTAATTATATCAGTTCAAAACCGCTGGTTGACTATTATCAGATTATCTCCGACATTAAAGCCGACGAAAGCATTCCAAAGTATGCGTCCAACCTTGTTTATATAAACCATGCCGAAAAGGAGGGAGCCGTAGATGACAAGTTGCTCTATTCCATTATCAACAAGCAGCCTAAGCGTGCCGATCATTACTGGCTTGTCAATATGGTTTTTGTTGATACTCCAGACACGCTGGAATACAGCTGTGAAACTTTGATACCAAACACCCTGTACAGCATAACGATGTACATAGGTTTCCGCATAGAACCCCGGGTGAGCCTCTATCTGAGACAGGTGGTAGAAGATCTGGTAGATAGCAAAAAGGTGGATCTGACCAGTACGTACGCCTCGCTTCGCAAGAATGGAATTCCTGGTGATTTCCGATTTGTCATCATTCATCGCGTGTATTACCCGGAGAGTTTCGGCAATCGCCAGCAGAATTTACTGATGAGCATCTATGCCATCATCAGCAAGATAGGTGTTGGCGAACCTAAGGCGTTGGGGCTCGACACGTCGATGGTGGTGGTAGAACGTGTGCCGCTCATCATAAACCAACGTAACCGGCGCATCAGGCGCATCACGCAGATTGTGGAAGAGTAAGAAACAAAAACGACTGACTTTAGGCGTTGAGCCTAAAATCAGTCGTTTTTGTGTTTTTAGAATATTGCTTCTATATAACAAAGTTCAAATATCATCTTTGTTATTATCTCTACTTGTTTGCCATTCTGGCAAAGGAAACTGTCCGGTGAAACGTAAACATGCGAACGGACTCAAGCACCCAACGCTACCTCTAATGGGGGCGACGCGTCTCGCGTCGGGGTTTTTGCAACCTCGTCACGCGGGTAAATGCAATGTTCATACACTAACGCTAAATAAAGGCTCACAGTCAGCGGTTATTACACGTCTGTCTGTGAGCCTTTGTCTTGAAATCCGACGCGGGACGCGTCGCCCCCGTTAGTGCTTGCGTTTAGTGGTAGCGTTTAATAGCGTTTGGTGGTAGCACTTAGTAGTAGCGTTTGGAGTTTGAGTCCGTTTGCATGTTTGCGTTTTATGAGCTCTATTTTGGGGGGTATCTCCAAAAGGTGTTGCCTCGTTGCTGGCCTTGATGTCAGCCAAGCTTGTTGTGAGCGCCTTCGGGGAAAATAACCTGCGGACGGAAGTCTTTGGCTTCGGCCGGCTCCATCTGTGCGTATGACATGATGATGACCTCGTCGCCCACCTGGAACATGCGGGCAGCCGCACCATTCAAGCAGATGCAGCCCGAACCGCGCGGACCAGCTATGACGTAGGTAACCACGCGTTCGCCATTCATGTTGTTGACCACATGCACTTGCTCACCGGCTATGATGCCGCTGGCGTCCATAAGGTCTTGGTCGATGGTGATGCTGCCCATGTAGTGAAGGTTTGCCTCGGTCACGATGGCACAGTGTATTTTTGATTTCAGCAGTGTGAGCAGCATGTCTTATTCTCCTCCTTTATATTTAATGTTGTCAATCAGTCGCACGGGGCGTGCACCGCAGTAAACGGTGATGCAGCCTACAATGTATTCAGCCTCGTCCCATGAGGTCACGGGCTGCAGTGTGATGCCGTTAACAATCTCAAAGTATTCCACCTCGAGGCCATTTGTGGCATTGAGTGCACCACACACAAGGTCGTGTGTCTCCTTAACGCTGTGGCTCTTGGCAAACTCCACGCTCGTTTTCAGTGCTTGCGATATGCACACTGCAATGCGCTTTTCGCTTTCGCTCAGCAGGGCATTGCGCGAGCTCAGTGCCAGTCCGCTCTCCTCGCGCACGATGGGGCAGGGGCGAATTTCGACGGGAATTTGCAAATCCTTTACCATGGCACGAATGACAGCAATCTGCTGGAAATCCTTCTCGCCAAAGTAAGCGTGGTCGGGTCGCACCATGTAGAAGAGTTTGCTCACAATTTGGCAAACACCATTAAAGTGGCCAAGACGGCGCGGGCCCTCCATCACGGTGTCGATGGGCGGGTATGAAAAAGTGCGTGTGTCGGGTTCGGGGTAGACCTCCTCCACGGTAGGTGCAAAAACGTAGGTGGCACCTAACGACTCGAGCAACTTGCAGTCGGCATCGAGTGTGCGGGGGTAGTTTTTCAGGTCGTTCTTATCGTTGAATTGGGTAGGGTTGACAAAAACGCTCACCACCGTGATGTCGTTTTCGGCAACTGCGCGTTTAACAAGTGATGCGTGTCCGGCATGCAGTGCGCCCATGGTGGGCACCAGACCAATCTTCTTACCTTCGGCCCGCGCTGTGTCGAGTGCGGCCTCAAGCTCTTTTTGTGTGTTGAAGACTTTCATTGTTGTGTTGAAATATTATTATGGGCAAAGCGAGCCCCTTTCATTGGAGGTGCAAAATAACACATTTATTGTCAAATATGCCCTATGTTTGGCCATGAATTGTGTGATATTTAACACGTTAAGTCTTAAAACATTGGTACATAGCGCGTTTTCCTGATTTTTTTGCTAACTTTGCACTTGTAGACTTAGTGTGCCAATACAAATTAAGCTCCACAAGAGGCAAAGAGGCAAGTTGCATGGCGGCTTGCGCAGCTTTATCAAACTAAACGGACGCGTGTTGGCAGTTAGATATAAAACGAAGTTATAATGAAGTCAAAGAAAGTATTGTTCATTACACAAGAGATGACACCCTATGTGCCCGAGAGCCCTGTGGCTCTTGATGGTCGCAAAATGCCGCAGGCCCTGCAGGAGCTGGGCTGCGAAATCCGCACGTTCATGCCCCGGTGGGGTATTATCAACGAGCGTCGCAACCAGTTGCACGAGGTTATCCGCTTGTCGGGCATGAACATTATCATCGATGACACGGACCACCCGCTCATTATCAAGGTGGCTTCAATACAGGCTGCCCGCATGCAGGTGTATTTCATCGACAACGACGACTATTTTCACAAGCGCGCCATGTTTGCCGACGAGAGCGGCAAGGAATATGACGACAACATAGAGCGTGCCGTATTCTATGCACGTGGTGTGCTCGAAACGGTTAAGAAGTTGCGTTGGTGTCCTGATGTGATTTATTGCCAGGGCTGGATGTCGGCAGTCGTTCCGTTCTATATTAAAACGGCTTATCGCGAAGAACCGCCTTTTGCTGCTGCAAAGGTTGTCAGCTCGTTGTATGGCGAGATGCCCGATGCCACGCAGACAGAGCGCTTTGCCGAGTGCTTGGAGTTTCGTGATGCCACACCTGATGCCATCAAGCAGGCTGGTGTAGACCTTACATTGCCCGATAGCTTAGGACGTTTGGCTGTAGCTTTCAGCGATGGCGTGATAGAGGGCGAGGCCGGAAAGCAAGACGAATTGTTGGCTTATGCCAAGAGCTTGAATGTGCCGACACTTGCCATGCCCGCTGACGATGAGAAGGCCGCAGCCTATAAGGCTTTTATTGACCAAATAGCAGGTGGTGAGGAAGCGTAAGCAACTTACCGGTGTTTGGCTTTAGCCGGGGAGGGCATTTGCTTTGCGCAGAGTGAAGGTTGATGCTCCGTGGTTCGCTCAAACAAATACTACACGATTTTTTGTATAATACATAGCATATAGGCCCATGTACGTTAAGGCACACAGATAATGTCATTGCTGAAACACACATGGGCTTTATTTTTGATAGCTTGGCGCAAACAATGACGCAGCAAGATGCTGTAGCATGGCCTTTGATGCCAACGAAACATGGTTTTATTTTATGAAGAATATCACTTTGTCAATGCTGTTGGGCGCTTTCGCTTTGATTGCGTGTGATGATGATACTGCAATGGTGGGGTACGACGTGATACCCAAAAAAGATGAGGTTTCGGCCATCGACTCGGTGTTTACAGTCAGTTCGCGCACCATTAAGGTAGATTCTGTGTTGTCCAATACAAGCACTTGCTACTTGGGCAGTATTGTCGACCCCGACATGCACATCAAAACCACTTCGGGATTTTTGGCACAATTCTATCTGCCAGCCGATTTCAAGCTGCCTGCAAAGAGCAAGCTCGCACTGTCGCCGATAAAGGCAGACTCGTGTGACCTGCGCTTGTACATAGACAGCTATTATGGCGACTCGCTCACTACAATGAAACTGCACGTGCAGGAACTTGAGGGGGGCGACAAAGCTTTGAACGACAATACAAATTACTATACCGACCTTCGTGCAGACGACTACATCAAGCAGGGTGGGGTGAGCAAGACCATCAGCTATGCGGTGAAGGACTTGACACGTCCCGACAACGAAACGAACGGTAAGACATATTACAGGCAGATTGTGGTGAAATTGCCAGAGGATTTTGGCACCAAAATCATGCGCAGTTATTATGCCGACCCAAACAGCCCGAATTTCAAGAGTTCGTATGACTTTATACGCAATGTGTGTGCCGGTTTCAGCTTTAAGAGCGCGGGCGGTACGGACGTGTTGTTGAAAACGGCCAAGATGTCGCTCAATGTATACTTTAGCTATCATAGCAAAACGACTGCTGGTGCCGACACCATTGTGGGCGGAGCCGTGTCGTTTGGTGGTACTGAGGAGGTGCTGCAGACAACGTATGTTGACAATACCTATCCGGGCAGTATCAGCAATGAGACGTTGGCCGGGCAGCCTTGCACTTATCTCAAGTCGCCCGCGGGCTATTTTACCGAAATGACAATACCCGTAGACGATGTGGTAGATGGTAAGAACAAGAATGGCGAGCACTATAACGACAGCATCAATTCGGCTCAAATTATCATTCGCCGCAAAACCAACGAGCATGCTGAGGGGGCATTTGCCATGCCGGTGCCGCAGCAAATATTGTTGTTGCGCAAGGCTGATATGACTTCATTCTTTGAAAGAAACAAACTGCCCGACAGCCAGTTGAGCTACTTGAGCAGCCAGACAACTGAGGCCAAGAATTATTACGCTTTCAGCAACATTGCTCCGCTTGTAACGTATTTGAAGGTGATGCGCGACAAGGCTGCTGGTGTGTTGCCTAAAGATGATGCGGCCACACGACGCAGTAAGTATGCTGCATGGGAGGCGTCGGACAAGTATGATGCAGACTGGAACAAGGTGGTGTTGATACCGGTTGATGCCGTTTACACCCAAACTACCAGCCCAACGGGCACAGCCGTATCGGTGTTGCGCAGCGTAAAAGCGCAACTCGGTTTGACCTCGGTGCAGCTTGAGGGTGGAGCTGATGGAGAAAACCCGGTGAAGATGCAAATCATTTATAGCAGATATAACAAATAAGATATTATAGAAACGTATATATGAAAGTAATGCTCTTTGCAGCAGGACTTGGTACACGGTTGCGCCCGCTTACTGACACCATGCCAAAGGCCATGGTACCGGTGGCGGGCCGTCCGCTTATAGACATTGTTCTGAGGCATTTGATAGCGCAAGGTGCTACCGAGGTGGTGGTGAATGTGCACCACTTTGCACAACAAATTGTTGACTTTGTGACGCAACACGAGTGGCCTGTGCCAGTGCGTATATCTGACGAAACTGACGAACTGCTCAACACGGGTGGCGGATTGCGTCATGCTGCACCATTGTTTGCACAAGATGGTGCGCCTATCCTTATTCATAATGTCGACATATTGAGCAATGCGCCGATAGCTGCTTTTTACAAGCAGAACTTGCAGGCTGATGCCACGCTGATGGTGAGCCAGCGCGATACGCAGCGCTACTTGCTGTTTGATGACGACATGCGCTTGCGTGGGTGGACAAACATTGCTACTGGCGAGGTAAAGAGCCCGTTTGATCACATTGAAGTGGACAAACTGCAGCGTTATGCCTTTTCGGGCATTCACATGTTCTCGCCGCGTTTGTTTGATTTGATGGCGGGGCGCCCTGCGGCATTCCCCATCATGGACTTTTATTTGGAGGCGTGTGCCAAGGCAGATATTCGCGGATATGTGCAGCCTGATTTGCATCTGCTCGACGTGGGTAAGCTTAATACCCTGCATGAGGCCGAAAGCTTTGTACGCGAACTCGGGTTGTAACACTTAATTGCAAGAATAGTATTTAGTAATGGGACGTAACAAATATGCGCAGAGCGAAATAAACGACATACGCCGCCTGCTGCACTTGAAGAATAAGGCCAACCGCTTTGGGCAGAAACAGATACGCCACGAATTGCGTACAAAATATGAGTTCAACATATCGGACTTTAACGAGCCTGGCAAGGCTTTTGGTCCTGAAGAACTTGACGAGGCCATAAAGCGCCGTGCTATTGTGATACTTGATGATGCCACCATAGCTGACATGCTGGCCAAGCGGGCGCGTGACCGCGAACGTGATGCGGCTGAACAGGCGGCCGAACAGCCCTCGGCAGCACCAGGTGCAGATTGGCAAGAGGCTATGAAGCAGTGGGAGGCATGGGAACAGTCTGAAAAGGAAAAGTAGCTGGGGCTTGGAGGCGCGTCATGCGTTTGTGCAACCCTCAGGTGCGCTTATGGGTGCGTGATATATAAACGAGCAAACCGCTTGCAGCATAATTCTGCAAGCGGTTTGCTCGTTTGGCTTGTGCGTGTATATTGTGCGTCAGCCTTGTGTGGCTTTGTCCTCTTCCCACTTTCGCAATACGGCATCGCGCATTTGGTAGATGTGGTGTATTTGTGCGGCATAGGTGGGGTTGTCCTTATGCTTGGCCACGATGTCGTAGTAGAGTGTGACGGTGTGTTTGAGGTCGGCAATGTAGGTGGCTTTGTCGATATGGATAGATTGGGGCAGCTCGTCAAAGTGTTCCTTAAACCAGTTGACAACTTCGGCCAGTTCTTCGTCGGTATAATGCTTTTTGTATTCCATGTTGGGTACAAATATAAAAGTCGACAAACAGAGTGGGTTACCCCTCTGTTTGCCGACAGAAATATAATGTGGATGTTATTTGTGCAAGATTAGTCCTCTTCATTGCGTGCCTTCAAGGCCTCGGCAATTTTGCCTTCAAGTTCTTCGGATAGTTCGGGATTGTCCTTGATAATCTTTTTCACCGCATCGCGTCCCTGGCCTAAGCGGCTCTCGCCATAGCTGAACCATGAACCGCTCTTCTTGATAATGCCCAATTCTACACCGAGGTCGACAATCTCGCCCACGTGTGAGATGCCCTCGCCAAATGTAATTTCAAATTCGGCCTTGCGGAAGGGGGGCGCTACCTTGTTCTTGACAATTTTGACGCGAACCTGGTTGCCAATCGGTGTGTCACCGTCCTTAAGGGTTGTTACGCGGCGAATGTCGAGGCGCACCGATGCGTAGAACTTCAGTGCGTTACCACCGGTGGTGGTTTCGGGATTGCCGAACATGACGCCAATCTTTTCACGCAACTGGTTGATGAAGATGCAGGTGGTGTTGGTTTTGCTGATGGTAGATGTGAGCTTGCGCAAGGCCTGGCTCATCAAGCGTGCCTGCAGGCCCACTTTGTTGTCGCCCATGTCGCCTTCGATTTCGGCTTTTGGGGTGAGTGCTGCCACAGAGTCGATGACGATGATGTCGATGGCAGATGAGCGGATAAGCTGGTCGGCAATTTCGAGTGCCTGCTCGCCATTGTCGGGTTGCGAAATAAGCAATTCGTCAACGTCGACGCCCAATTTCTTGGCATAGAAACGGTCGAATGCATGTTCTGCATCAATAAAGGCTGCTATGCCGCCACGCTTTTGTGCCTCGGCAATGGCATGAATGGCCAAAGTGGTTTTACCTGACGACTCGGGGCCGTATATTTCGATGATGCGTCCTTTGGGGTAGCCTCCTACGCCTAAAGCGGCATTAAGGGCCAAACTGCCTGTGGGGATAACTTCAACGTCCTCAATTTGTTCGTCGCCAAGTTTCATGACAGAGCCACGACCGAAGTCCTTCTCTATTTTTGACATGGCGGCTTGTAGCGCCTTGAGCTTTTCGCTCATGGGGGTAGTATTTTCTTCTGCTGTTTTTGCCATTATATGTAGTGTGTGTTATTGTAGTTGCAAACTTACTCAAATTTGATGGAATAACCTACATAAAACTTGAGAAATGGTCTGCACTGTGTCATTGATTGTATGTTTGCGGCACCTGTTTAGTTAGCTTGTCGGGCCATTTTGATTTCTAATACTCCACCTTTGAGCAGTTGTGTGTGGGTGAGGTGTTGGTTGTTCTTTAGAGGTTGGTGCATGAGTTTGGCCTGGGCAATGTGCAGGTTCTGCCTGTTGTTATTTTTTGTGTGAAGTATGAGGCGACGGCCGCGTGGCAGATGCAGTGTGACAACGTTAAAGAGCGGGCGTACTAATTTGTAGCCGTCCTGCCCGTTGTCGTTGTGTGGCACCAGGCCCATGGCGTTGAACACGAACCATGCAGCTTGTGTGTCAGACAAATTGCCGCTTTGTCCGGTGAACAATGATTGGGCATATTGCCTTAGCAGCGAATCGGTGAGCACGGCGTTGTCGTCGGTTTTCGTTGCGTCACAGTTGTAGAGTGGGGCAATGGCATTAAGCAATTCTGCGGCATTGGCAGCCTTTCGGCAGTTGGCTTTGTGTATGAGTTGCGAAAGTGCTGCGGCAAAGGCTGCTTGCATCTGTGCATCGCGTGTAGATATCTCGATGTAGCGTACGGGCAAGGTGCTGGCGGCTGTCATACTGCTATTGGACTGTGTCGGCCTTGACGTGGCTGCTGTGGTGGGGCACTTGGTTGTGTGGCTTGCCTGTGTTTGCCGTTGTGCCGTTAAGGGCTGTCCATTGGTGGACAGTTGCGGCTGCGCTTTGCGTTGGTCGCTGAAATGGCGTTTGGCGAGTGGTTTGCCTATTGCGGCATAGGCGCCATCGGTGCTGACGGCCGACACGGCCGATTGTACGGTAAGCTCTTCGCCAGGCTTGAGGTCGAACACAAAGGCGGCTTTGCAGCGCTGTTCGCGTTGCCCGTTTTCGGTGCGCACAACTTCGCGGCGTACATTCCACTTGTTGAAGGGGTGTGAGAAGTGGGCCACGTAGTAAAGTGCGGGGGCATTGCTGCTGTTGAGGGTGCTGCGCTTGTAGGCTCGTATGGTGCGTTTGTCAATAAAAACGATGTCCATGTCCTCATTGACGGCACCTGTCATGGCATTGTCAATGTCTACGAGAAAGCCTTTTTCGGCCGTAGTGTCGGGATAGGCATAACGCTGCACGCAATAGGCGGGCATGGCAGCAATGTTGGCAGTAATGTCGTAGCGTGTATAGCGTAATTGGTAATTTTGAGGGACACGCTCCTCAAATATGTATCCCGATGCGTATGCTGTGAACTGTGTGCTGTCCTTTTCGCCTACATATACCAATAAGGGGTCGCCCACAAATGGCATTTGCAAAAAGCCGTTGTCGGCTGTTTGTTGCGATGCTGATTGCATAAACCCGCTTATGAAATTGTCATTGTAGGGCATGTACGGACTGTTGTTGGCGTGAAAATGTGTGATGGGAGTGAGGCATTGTGCCTTCGCTCCCATTACAATAATCAAACCGCCAACAACCAATGTTGTCAGTTTGTATAGTTTCATAATTCGTGTTTATTCGGGCTTGCGTCCAGTACCATTTTTGGGTGGGCGTTTTTGGGCAGCAGGTCTGTTGTCGGATTTGCCATGTGGCTTGCTGCTTTGTGCTTGCCGTTTGTCGTTGCGGCGATGGTTGTTGCGTCCTTTGCCTTGGGCCTCTTCGCCTCCTCTTTTGCCATGGTTGTTGCGCTGTTCTCTGCTGCCACCGTTGCGTCCTCTGCCGTTGCCATTTCCGCCGTTTCTTCCGCCACGTCCGTGTTGGGGCTCGGTTTGTGGTGGGCGTACGCCCTCAGGCAGTTCGGCACGCGGTATCTTAATTTTGAGTGTGCGCTCGATGTTCGACAGTGCATACAAGTCCTTTTCGCCAATCAGCGTGATGGCACTGCCTTCGCGTCCGGCGCGTGCGGTGCGGCCAATGCGGTGTACGTAGTCCTCGGCATCGTGTGGCGCATCGTAGTTGATGACCATGGTAATGTCGTCAATGTCGATGCCTCGTGCCACAATGTCGGTGGCCACGAGCAAGTCCACTTTGTGTGCACGGAACAAATTCATGACTTCATCGCGCTCGGCCTGTGCCAAATCGGAGTGCATGGCGCGCGCATTCAGTCCGCTGCGTTTCAGCACAATGGCCAGTTCTTTTACCTTCTGCTTTGACGAACAGAACAAAATCACGCGTTGGGGGGGCTGCTCCTTAAATATCTTTTTCAGTATGATGGCCTTGTCGCTCTCGTGACAAATGTAGAGGCTTTGCTTGATGTTTTCGGCAGGTTTTGACACAGCGATTTCAACCTCGACGGGGTTGTGCATCACGGTTCGTGCCAGTTCGGCAATTTTAGGTGGCATGGTGGCCGAGAACAAAATTGTTTGACGCTGTTCGGGCATTTGTTTTACAATAGACAGAATGTCCTCGGCAAATCCCATGTCGAGCATACGGTCGGCCTCGTCGAGCACCAGATGTGTGGTGCGGCTCAAGTCGAGTGTGCCAAGTTGCAGGTGGGTAATGAGACGGCCCGGTGTGGCGAGCACAATGTCGGCTCCAGCTTGCAGCGAACGGCGCTCTTGTTCATAGCGTATGCCATCGTTGCCACCATATACGGCTACGGCATTAACTCCTGTGTAGTAGGCAAAGCCCTGAAGTGCTTGGTCTATTTGGCGTGCCAGCTCGCGCGTTGGGGCAATGACCAGGCAGTTTACGGCGTCGGCGGGGTGGGGGTCGCGCTCAAGCAAAGTGAGCAGCGGCAGCAGGTAGGCTGCCGTCTTGCCCGTACCCGTTTGGGCCACACCAAGCACATCGTGATGCTCAAGAATGGGAGGTATACATTGTGCTTGTACTGGTGTGCACTTTTCAAACCGCATGTCGTAGAGTGCGTCGAGCACATTGTCTGAAAGGTCAAGGTCTTCAAAGTACACCTCGGGTGCCTTTTCAGTATCTTTATTGTCGATGCTTTCGCTTGTTGTATTGTCTTGTTCCTTTAAGTTGTCCATAGCGTTATATTAAATAGCTTGTAATGGCGTGATTAGCGGAATTTATGTTGATGTATCATAAAGCCTGAAGTGCCCGTTATTGTGGTGTGCGATAATATAGTATCAGTGCGATGACAGCAAATATTATATTGGGCAGCCAAACGGCAATCCATGCTTCAAGTCCGGCATTGGTGGCAAATGATGCCGAAACCGTTTGAAAGAGAATGTAGGCAAAACTCAGTGCCAGTCCGGCGCCAAGGCTGATACCCATACCGCCTTTACGCTTTTGACTTGACATGCACACACCTATCAGGGTCAGTATAAATGCCGCAAAAGGCATGGCATACCGCTTGTAATATTCAACCTCGAACTTGCTGATGTTGGCCACACCGCGCATCTTTTGCCGGTTGATATATTCTTTCAAGTCGGGCAGGGTGAGTGTTTGCTCCTGGTCGCGCACGTAAAAGAAGTCCTTAGGCTCCATGATGATGGTTGTGTCAATTTTGTCGCCCCGCTCAAGCACCTCGCGCATGCCCTTGAGGGTGCGTGTTTCGTACATGCGCAGTGTCCACGAGTAACGATGGTCTGACAGGGTGTCGTATTGTATGGTCTGGGCTGTAAGGTGTGACACGAGTTCCTTTTCGACAAATTTGTCGAGCGAAAATCCATAACCGCTTTTGCTCACATTGTCGAAGTGAGTAATGTATGCTACAACTCCCGTGTCAACTTGCATCTGCACATTGTCGACCGAGGTGATGTCGGTTTTCTTTTTAATGTATCGATTTTGGAAATTGACGCGCGCTACATTGCTCTTGGGTATGACGTATGCGCCAAGCAAAAAGGACGTGGCGGCTATGAGTGCGGCTGTAACCATGTAGGGGCGCAGCAGGCGTTTGAAACTCATGCCTGTGCTCTTCATGGCAATGATTTCGCTTTTATCGGCCAGCTTTGATGTGAAGAAAATGACGGCAATAAACACAAACAGCGGGCTGAACATATTGGCAAAATACGGCACAAAATTGCTATAGTATTGCGCTATGCGTAAGGCCGATGCATGACTTTGTGTGAGTTTGTCAATATTCTCGTTGATGTCGAACACCACAGCAATTACAATAATGATAGCTATCAAGAAAATGTATGTGGTGATGAACTTGCCAATAATGTAGCGGTCGATACGTCCGATGAGCGGTTTGCGTCCCTTGCCAGGGTTTGCCAGATGGTTGTCCACACACGCCTCATGCTGCCCGTCAGCGTGTTGGTCACGAACAGGCAGCATGAGGTATGATTTGAATTTTGTAAGCAAGTTTTTCAGCATGGCGTTTTACAGTTTACGTCCAAGCTTTTCAACCATGTCGCGTTTCCATGGTCCGAAGTTGTTTGCCATAATTTGTTTGCGTGCCTCGCGCACCAACCACAGGTAGAATGCCAGATTGTGGATAGAGGCAATTTGCATGGCCAGCAATTCCTTGGCTTTGAACAGGTGGTGCAGGTAGGCTTTTGTGTATTGCACATCGGCAAAACAATGCGCCATGGGGTCGATAGGCTCAAAGCAATCAGCCCATTTGGCATTGCGCATGTTAATAATGCCCTCAGCGGTGAACAGGCAAGCGTTGCGCCCATTGCGCGTTGGCATGACGCAGTCAAACATATCCACACCGCGTTCAATGGCTTCGAGTATGTTGATGGGGGTGCCCACGCCCATGAGATAGCGCGGTCGGTCGGTGGGCAGAATGTCGTTCACCACCTCAATCATTTCATACATCATTTCGGCAGGTTCGCCCACGGCCAGTCCGCCGATGGCATATCCCTCGGCCCCGAAGTCGCTCATGAAATGGGCGCTCTCCTGACGCAAATCCTTATACACGCAACCTTGTACAATGGGGAACAAGGCCTGCTTGTAGCCGTATTTGGGTTCTGTTTCGTTAAAGCGTTTCCAACAGCGCTTCATCCACCCATGTGTAAGGTCAAGGCTCTTGCGCGCATAGCTGTAATCGGCTGTGCCCGGCGGACATTCGTCGAAAGCCATCATGATGTCGGCACCAATGGTACGTTCAATGTCCATCACCCTTTCGGGAGAGAAGAAGTGCTTGCTGCCATCAATGTGTGAGCGGAACTCGCAGCCCTCCTCGCTCAACTTGCGAATGCCAGAAAGCGAGAATACTTGAAAGCCGCCACTGTCGGTCAGCATGGGGCGGTCAAAGCCGTTGAATTTGTGCAGACCGCCTGCCCGCTCGAGTATGTCAAGCCCCGGACGCAGGTATAGGTGGTAGGTGTTGCCCAATATGATTTCGGCATTGATGTCGTCTTTCAGCTCGCGCAGATGCACCCCTTTCACACTGCCCACGGTGCCCACAGGCATGAATATAGGAGTGTGAATTTGGCCATGGTCGGTTGTGATAAGGCCGGCACGTGCAGCGCCATCGGTATGTAGCAGTTGGTAGTCCATGTTGTGTTACTTCTCTTTCAACAATCTCACAGCCACTTTGTTATCTGTGGCCTGTTTGTGTGCATCGCTATTGTCAGCACTGTCATCTTCAACCGTCAGTTCGATGGCGTGTTCAACTTTCTCGTCAAGCAGTGCAAAGCGCAGCACGTCTTGTACATTTTCAACAAAGTGGAACGACAAGCCTTCGATGTATCGGGCGTTAATGTCCTCTATGTCTTTACGGTTATCTTCTGAAATCATGATATCGGTAATGCCAGCTCGTTTGGCAGCCAATATCTTCTCCTTAATGCCACCGACAGGCAGCACGCGTCCGCGCAGTGTAATCTCGCCAGTCATGGCAATGTGATCGCGCACACGTCGTTGCGTAAGGGCAGAGGCTATTGAGGTGGCAATGGTGATGCCTGCCGATGGGCCATCTTTGGGTGTAGCCCCTTCGGGCACGTGAATATGAATGCCCCAATGGTCGAACACACGATAGTCTATGTTTAACGTGTCGGCATGCGATTTGATATATTCCAAAGCCAGTACGGCACTCTCTTTCATCACGTCGCCCAAGTTACCTGTAAGCGTCAGTTTCGGTCCCTTGCTGCGGCTCACACTCGTCTCGATAAACAGAATTTCGCCGCCTACAGCAGTCCACGCCAGTCCGGTAACCACGCCAGCATATTTGTTGCCCTGGTATTTGTCTCGGTTGAACAGCGGTTTGCCAAGCAGCGCCTCTATGTCGGCAGGCTTGATGCTGCGGTCGGCAAAAGGCATCTTGCCGTCTTCGCTCTTTGAGGTGAGGAATGCCACTTTGCGGAAAATCTTGTCCACCTGTTTTTCGAGTTGTCGCACACCGCTCTCGCGTGTGTATTTCTCAATGATGTACTCAATGGCTGCCGGCGTGAATTTGAGTTTCGCACCGTCTCCAAAGTCGAATACCTTTTGCTCTTTGGGTATGAGGTGGCGACGTGCAATTTCTTTCTTCTCCTCGGTCAGATAGCCTTCCACCTCTATCACCTCCATGCGGTCAAGCAGTGGTTGCGGTATGGTTTGCAAGGTGTTGGCCGTGGCAATGAAGAAAATCTTTGACAGGTCGTAGTCCACGTCCAGATAGTTGTCGTGGAAAGCATTGTTCTGTTCGGGGTCGAGCACTTCGAGCAATGCGCTGTGCGGGTCGCCGTTATAGTTGTTTTCAGACACTTTGTCTATCTCGTCGAGCACAAAAAGCGGGTTGCTTGATTCCGCCTTCATGATCCCCTTGACAATGCGTCCGGGCATGGCACCGATGTAGGTACGGCGGTGACCGCGAATTTCAGCCTCGTCGTGCACACCGCCAAGCGATATGCGCACATATTTGCGTCCGAGAGCCTCGGCTATGCTGCGTCCGAGTGAGGTTTTGCCAACTCCCGGAGGGCCTACAAGGCACAATATGGGGGCTTTCTCGGCCTTTCGGTAGCGAAGCGTGGCCAGGTGCTCCAGTATGCGCTCTTTAACCTTCTCCATGCCATAGTGGTCGCGTTCGAGCACATGTTCGGCATTTTTGATGCTCAGATTGTCCTCGGTGTTGATGCCCCATGGCAGCGCCACAAGCGTTTGCAAGTAGTTGAGCTGCACATTGTAGTCGGGCGACTGCTGGTTGAGGCGCTTGAGTTTTTCAACCTCGCGTTTGAACAGTTCCTTTACTTTGTCGGGGAAAGTCAGCTTCTCGGCCTTGCGTTCAATCTCGGCCACATCACTATTGCCGTCCTCACCAAGTTCAGTTTGTATGTTCTTGATTTGCTGGTGAAGGAAGTATTCGCGTTGCTGCTGGTCAAGCTCCTCACGTGTTTGGTTTTGAATATCATGCTTTATTTGTGCAAACTGGCATTCGCGGTTAAGCATTTGCAGCAGTTTGAAAGCACGCTCGCGCATGTCGTGCAGTTGAAACAGAGTGTAACGGTCCTCCTGCGACAGTTGCATGTTCGAACAAATAAAGTTTACCAAAAATGCAGGGTGGCTGATGTTGCGCACGGCAAAGGCCGCCTCTTCAGAGCGCATGCCCTCGTTCAGCTTCAAAAAGCGGATAACGGCATCGCGGCAAGCATCGGCCAACACGGCAAACTCCTTGTCGTCCTTGTTGTAGGTAACTTCGGGTATAGACGAAACCTCCACACGCATGGTGGGCTTGCGTCGCTTGATATGCTCAAGCTTTATGGCTCCGTAAGTCTGCAGTATGGCCATGCTGTTGCCGTTGGGCAGATCGATCATGCGCATGACGCGGGCCACAACCCCTTCGTCAAAGAGGTCTTTGCGGTCGGGATCTTCCACATCGCCATTCTTTTGTGCCAACACGGCTATGATGGCGCCTTTTTTCAGTGATTGGCTCACCACTTTCAAACTCATCGGACGTCCGATGGTGACAGAGCCCACCACGCCGGGAAACAACATCATGTTACGCAGGGCAAGTGCAGGCAGGGTGTCTTCGTGTTGGGTTTGAAGCAGAGCATTCATGTCGCCGTCAAAGTCGGCAACAAGTGAAAAGGCTGTTTGTGGATTATCGTCTCGTATGTTCATGTTTAGTATATATTCAGAATATGGAACGTGCAAAATTACTAAAAATCAGTGTATTCGCAAAATGTGCGTGCCCTACTTTGCGCTAATTAAGGCAAATGTCGTACTTTTGTGGCGCAATAATGAGAAGCGTGCCAGAGCATGCAACTTGAAGTATCACACGCAATATATATAGGCAAAGCAATGAGTTTCAGTTTCAAACAGTTTCATATAGACGACGCGCACTGCGCCATGAAGGTGGGCACGGACGGCGTATTGCTCGGCGCATGGGCCAATGTGTGTGAGGCTGATCGCATACTTGATGTTGGGTGCGGCTGTGGTTTGATAGCCTTAATGGCAGCTCAGCGCAACAGGGCTGCACGGGTTGTTGGCGTAGAACTTGACGCGGCAGCGGCCGCTGATGCCTTGGCCAATGTGCAGCATTCCCCTTTTGTGTCAAATGTCGAAATCGTCTGTGCCGACGTTCTGCAATATGCAGCAGATTGTGGTTTGGCATTCGACAGCATATTGAGCAACCCGCCTTATCATGAAGAATCGTTGCTGCCGCCCGCGTCGCAGCGGGCCAAAGCGCGCCACACACAGGGTGGGGGACTGACTTTTGCTGCCTTGTTGCGAGTTGTTGAGCATTTGTTGAACCCCGCTACCCCAAAGGCCACTTTTTCGGCCATACTGCCCATGTCGGCAGTTGCGGGGTTTGTAGCAATGGCTGCTGTACACGGGTTGCAATTAACGCGTCGAACTGATGTGGTCACCCGCAAGGGCAGACCTTGTAAACGGGTGCTGCTTGAGTTCTGTCGCACTCCCCAATCACTTGTGCATACAACGCTCAGCCTTGTGGGTGATGATGGAACAAGGGCCGAAGCCTATGCCGATTTGTGCAAGGACTTCTATCTGTGATATATCTACCGAGACAAACTGTTATGTTATAATACATGTAAGAGAAAAATAATTTTTTTTCCCCCCCCTCCTCCCTCCCCATCAACCTACTTGTAAAAGAGTGTATGTGCTTTTACTGTCATCTTACACTTTTTGTGCGAAACAAGTTGATATACAGATGTTTCAAGAGTGTAGGATAAGCTCAAACTATCCTACACTCCCCTGCATACATCTTACATATCACACCCCGCTGTCGCGCAGTCGGTTTTGTCGTATGCGGTGGATTTTACGGCACAGGGACGTAGAGAAATCTGTCGGAGCAACAGACTTTTTGCTCCCCCTATGCCGTGATATCACCCTCCCGTGCTTGTGCCGTGTGGCTGCATGTGGGCTGTGCAGGTTGCGTGCAGGTTGTGTGCAAGTGGAATTGGTAGTATCTTACACAGAGTAAGGCTTTGATAGCCAATGGGTTGTGATGTGTTAGTGTAAGATGTAAGATACTCGGTGTGTAAAGTATTTGTAGTATGGTAAAAGTCCCAGGTGCAACTTTCTCGTCTTGGCCCTTTAACGTAACCATGCTAACAGCACTCATAGCACAGAACAAGGTTTATTACTTCATGTGCCGGACAAGATATATAGTATTTCCTATTAGCCCACAAAGATTGATTTGGGCAGCGCATTGACGAAGTCTGGAAATGTTTTTAAGAGTATTGTTCACCACTTGTATTTATGCGGAGTCTCATGTTTGTTATGATAGTATGATGTTTCTGCTATATTAGTATGGTAATATCAGTATTAAATAATGTAAATATGTGGTATGGCAACTTGGAATTAGACACAAATAGTTATATATTTGCGGTCGAAAAAAGTACACATCATTTTGATATAATACTAAGTGCATACATTAGTATAATTAAATGCGAAAGGCTGAGCACAAACGACTAAGGGTCGCATGGCTATTGCTATTGGTGTATTTGCCAATGCTTTTGGCTGTTACCTTCCATCATCATACAGAGGTGGAAGGCAACGCTGCAACTACTTACTATTGTTACGATTGTGCTCACCACATTCACCACGATGGTCATTTTGTTAATGGAAACACAATGCATGATTGTGCATTATGTGTGTTGCAGAGTATGACCTATGTGGCTTCATCGTTTGCACAGCTGACAACGTTTGTTGTCGTTCTAAATATCGTATATTGCGCCATTTGCATATTGATCAAAAGGTGTAGGTACGATGTAAAATCAACGCGTGCACCTCCTGTGTTTTCTTGATTTTCTTTGTAGGGGAGCAATGTGTGTTTCCTTAATGTTGGTATTCTAACACTTCTTTTTTTGATGATGAAAAATAGGATGGCGGCTTTAGTCGTATTTCCTATCTTTTCATCAACCCTTGTCGTGCGCATTCTCAAGAGGTTATATCAGACACTCTAAAGCATGTGTACAGGGAAGGTGTGCCCCTAAATGATATCGTTGTAAGAGGTAATACTGACAAGCAAATACAAATGTCGTCGGCTCTCAACCCAGTGAGGGCAAACAAGCAATTTATTATAACAGCACTTTAGCGGCTCGCCGATGCAAACGCTGAGTCGGTTGCCAGGAGTAGCAGTTGAAGGCTGTCTGCACGAAAATTATAGAATAAAAACAACACAAGCTTAGGCAATATGTGCAGGTTCTTGTGTATGCGTACAGGAAATGTGACTATTAGCCTTGCATTTATAATAATAAGATTATGGAAAAGATAATACGACAACTGGTCATTGTTATTGGCGCTGTGTTATTTTCGTTGGTGGCACACGCAGCCAATGATACAAAAGATACTGATGCTAATATATATGGTCATGTAATAAACAAAAAGACATCGAAGCATATACCCAATGTAACAATAAGTGTGAAAGGCACGCTTATAGCTACTCAAACGGATGCATCAGGCCATTATTTCTTGAAAAATTTGCCAGAGGGTAAATTCACGTTAGAAGCTAACATGGATGGCTTTAGAACAATAAGTAAAAGTGTTGTATTGCATCGCGATTCAACAATAGAACTTAATTTCAAGTTAGACCCCTCAGATATAGACTTAGATGATGCGGTAGTGTCGGCTAACCGTATCGAAACAAAACGGCGTTTAGCTCCAACATTAGTAAATGTATTAGGAAGCAAAATGTTTGATTTGACACAGTCAACTTGCTTGGTACAAGGCTTGAACTTTCAGCCAGGTGTGCGTACAGAAGATGATTGTCAGAATTGCGGATTTACGCAAGTACGCATCAATGGACTGGATGGCCATTATTCTCAGATTCTGATTAACTCACGTCCAATATATTCATCGCTGAATGGTGTGTATGGACTCGAGCAGATTTCGAGTAACATGATAGACCGTGTAGAGGTTGTACGTGGTGGCGGATCGGCATTATATGGCGCATCAGCAATTGGTGGTACGATAAATGTAATAACTAAGGACCCCATACGCAATTCAGCGTCCTTCGGTCACACGTTCATGTCGTTGGGACACAACTCTTTTGATAATATTACGATGGGTAATGCGTCACTTGTGACCGATAACAATAAGGCCGGAGTTTACGTATTTGGACAAAGTCGTGAGCGTAAAGGATATGACTATGATCGTGACGGGTACACAGAGTTGCCCGAACTCAGTAATCAGACTTTTGGATTGAATTCGTTTTATCGCTTGAGTCCGTATTCAAGAATTGGTGTGCAGTACCATAGCACACACGAGTTTAGACGTGGTGGTAACAATTTGAATATGGCGCCTCATGAGGCCAATATTGCAGAGCAAGCTGAGCATAACATACAAGGTGGTGGTATAAATTATGATTTTAATGCCCCCAATCAGAAAGATAAAGTAAATGCTTATTTCTCGTTTCAAACGACTACACGAAAGAGCTACTATGGCGGAATAGGGGAGGGAACTCCCGAGGATATGGAAACAGCCGAGAAAGCCTACGGAAGAACACACGATTTCACATATGTGTTAGGGTCTCAATATGTACATTCTTTTCCGCGTCTACTTTTTATGCCATCTGATTTGACCCTTGGGGTTGAATATAACCATGATAGATTAAAGGACATCATATTGGGATACAACCATGAGCTTAAGCAGAGTACAGGCATTGGCAGCTTCTTCTTCCAAAATGAGTGGAAGAATAAACAATGGAGTTTCTTGCTTGGCGGCCGCTTGGATAAGCACAACCTGATAAATCATGTAATATTCAGTCCTCGCGTAAATGTGCGCTTTAATCCGATTGATGATATCAACATTCGTTTGAGCTACGCAAGTGGTTTCCGTGCGCCTCAAACTTTTGATGAAGACCTGCATGTCGGCGTAGTAGGTGGGGAACGTTTGGTTACCGTGTTGAATAAAAACTTAAAAGAAGAACGTTCAAATAGCTTCAGTGCGTCAGTTGATTTATATCATCGTTTTGGCGCCGTGCAGACGAACTTGTTGATTGAAGGCTTTTATACGGATCTAAACAATGTCTTTGCCTTGCGTCAACTCGACCAACCTGACGCCCAAGGTAATATTGTGCAAGAGCGTTATAATGCCAATGGAGCAAAAGTCTATGGCTTGAACATTGAGGGTAAGGCAGTGTTAACAAAGTGGGTTACACTGCAAGCAGGTTTCACTTTGCAAAAGAGCACCTATGACAAGGCTATTGCGTGGAATGATGAAGTGCCCGAACAAAAATATCGCAAAATGATGCGTACGCCTGAAGTCTATGGCTATTTTACAGCAGCATTTACGCCTATTAACCATTTGACAGTTTCTGCTTCGGGCAATTATACAGGTGCGATGCTGGTAGGTCACTCTGCAGGTTCAGGTGTAGATAAGCCTGTGGTTGTCAACACACCGCATTTTACAACATTGAATCTAAAGGCCGCGTATGATTTTGTGTTTGGAAAGGGACTAACATTGCAGGTAAATGGCGGTGTACAGAATGTTACCAATTCTTACCAAAATGATTTCGATAAAGGTTGGAATCGTGATTCAGCTTACATTTATGGTCCATCACTGCCAAGAAGTTTCTTTGTTGGTATGAAATTTAGTTATTAACTAAAACCCCGAATCATCTATGGAGCGTACCCCATATAATAGTGGCAATGGGGTACCCTCCTTACTTCATAAACACAATAATAAATTCAAATAACAATCATGAAAAGTTTAGTTTATACTCTATTGTTAGCATCAACCCCTTCGTTAGTATTTGCTTCAAGCAACCAACATTTGCGTGGTAGTGATTCTGTTTACACATCAGAGGCCTCGGCTGCGCATGGCTATGTTGAGTCTATAGATGGAGCTTACGGCTTTAATGGAATTAGCATACCTGGTGAAAATTGTGACAGTACGGGGCTTCCTATGTTAACGCGCAAGCTCACGGCATGGACGTCATTGCAAGCTCGTGCTGCATACTACTTTCATCACCCGGCAGCACAGGTTAAAAGCTACATGACGCTTAATGTTAAAACAGGGGGTAAGGTTAGTTTCATACTATCAATAACCGATCCCGATGCGCCAACCGATACTATAGCAACTAAAGTGATAGATGTAATAGGCACCGGCAAGGATCAAAAAGTAGAATTGGCAGATTGCTCGTTTACGGTAGCTAAATATTATCGCTACCAACTGGTTTGCGTGTCGGGCAATAATAATATTGATTACATCGACTGTTTTACGTTTGAAAGCCCATCAGCCGAAAAAACCTATCCAGCCTCTTATCTGTCGTCACCATCAGTACATTTGGGCAGCTGGCGTTCAACGGGTGCGGCACCGGCAAACGGCTATGATTGGTGTTATCAAGAGATAATGATACCCAAGTCGTCGGATATTGTGGGCACTTATGCCATGGCATTGGGTGTGCTGAGTGGTTACATGGGCATTCAAAATAATGGTGTGCAGGCTGATGGTACGCCGGCCCATGATGTGCTGTTCTCAATGTGGGACGATGGGTCAACTGACGAAGATCCTAACCTGCCAGAATATATGAGGGCTGGTGTGGTAGACTGCGATTCACTTACCATAACCAATAGGTTTGGCAATGAGGGGACAGGGGTACAGACCTACCGACGTGGCGATTGTTGGATACCTGGGCGCTTTGTACAGTTCATAACCAATGCAAGGCGTGAGCAGACAAGTTACACAACCATAGAAAATGGAAAAGAAGTAGAGCACAAGCAAAACAATATACTTGTATCTGCTTGGTACAATGCACAAGATGGCAAGGGGTGGCAATACATGGCTACGGTGCGTAAGCGCAATAGTACCGACTTGTTCAGTTCATGGTATTCTTTCCTTGAAAATTATAATTGGGCCACGGGCGAAGCTTCGCGAAAGGCTTACTATCGCAATGGCTTTGCCAGATATGCAAAGAAAGGAAATTGGTATAACTTTAACCGCGTAGACTTTAGTCATACTGATGGTGGCAATGCACCTGGTGCACGCAATGATTACGGACAAGGTGCAACCGAGAATAAAGACGACCGAACTTTCTTTATGCAGACCGGTGGCTATACTTCAACTAATTGTACCGATAATGAAGTTCCTTTAGCAACATCTGCAGAGTGTGTAGACACAATCAACTACGATGCTTTGAATGCCCGAGTGCTTCAAGCCATAGACAATGAAAAGGAACGTGTGGCTTTAGCAGAGCTGTTCAAGACAAGCAAATATGATAAGTCTGGTTGGAAGGTAATCAGCTTTTCAAGTCAAGAAACAAGCGGCGAAGGTTCAAATGGGCTTGCATCACAAATAATTGATGGTGATGCTAACACCTATTGGCATTCGCAATGGCAAGGCACACAAGCCAAATATCCACATTACTTTGTAATTGACATGCAAAAGATACAGAGCATTGGCGGGTTCGAATTTACCATGAGTGGGGGAGCAAACCGATACATTAAGGCCTATGATATTTATGTGTCAGATGACAACACAACGTGGCAAAAGGTTATTTCGGACAATGATGCACCAAATCAGCAAACATTCCAGGTGCGATTGGATAGTGTTGTAAATGCACGCTATATCAAGCTTGTGATAAGAGACGGACGTGCAACTGATGGGTGTTTTGTCCGACTCAACGAGTTAGATGTTGTATCGGGCAATGTAGCTGTGCCTGTACAACAGCCAAGTGCAAATAATGTAGCCAACGCACAACTTAGTGCAATACTAAATAATCAGAATCTTGACTTGATATTGCCCTTCGAAGGCGAAAAGCAAGTGTCTGTCCGACTTTATTCTACTAATGGTATCTGTATATTTAACGGCAACTTCATGGCGTCAAAGTACATTTCAATACCTATGCCACAATTGGTCGCAGGGGCATACATTGTTGAGGCTGTATGTAATGAAGGCTCATCATCTGCAATGATAATAAAGAAATAATTGTCCCTAATCATCTACTTATACAAAAGTACCTATTCTACAAATCATTCAGAATGAAAACTATAACAATAAAACTACTATTTGGGGCATGCTTCGCATCGTTGTCACCGCTAAGTGCACAAACTGTCGATAGAGCGAAATATCCCGATTACACAGATAAACGCAATCCGGATTATGCACTCATGCAACGGCATGCGCTTGGTGTGCGTAATGCAATGTCTGCACGTCCCGACCATGTGAATAATGCCGAAACACGTTTCTTCCCGCCAGTGTTTAACCAAGATGGGGGCTCTTGTGGATCAGCCTCACGCATAGGCTACATGTTTTCGTATGAAATGAATGCCTTTCGCAATTTGGACGGAACAAACCCACAAAATTATTACCCGACACACTTTGTGTGGCTACTGACTAATGGCAATTCGGGCAAAGACGCTTTTGTACAGCATGTTGGAGTTCCCTCGGCTGAAACGTATGGTGGTCAAACCTATTCAAAACTTTTTGGCAATCAAGAGGAAACCCAGAACGACTTTGGTTGGATGACAGGTTACGATAAATGGTACGAAGCCATGTTTAACCGTATGCTCAAACCTGCTAATTTCCCTGAAAGCACAGGCACAGATGCCGGGCGCGAGGCTCTGAAAAATTGGCTGTGGAATCATAATGGTGATGAAAGTTTCCAATCGGGTGGATTGGCTGGCGTTGGTGTGGCTGCCGGCACAATGACGTGCAAGGCTATTGACAGCACTCCAACCAATGACAAGTTGGGAGTGACAGGTATGAAATGTGTGGACAAATGGGGCACTGGCGTTGATCACGCTCTTACCATTGTAGGATATGACGACCGCATAGAATTCGACATAAATGGTAACGGCATATATGGCGAAGAAACTGCCGATGAGCGTGGGGCATGGATCTTGGTTAATTCGTGGGGTAATGAGTGGCAAAATGGTGGCTTCGTCTATTGTCCTTACGCTTATGGCGGGTCACATTTTAATAAGGACGGCTCGTTCTCAAACCATTGGTGGTATCCCGAAATATACAAGGTACGCAAAAATTATAAGCCCCAACGTACCATTAAACTTAAAATGGACTATACCCGCCGTTCCGAACTATATCTTATGGCTGGCGTATCTGCAGACCTCAAAGCCACAAATTCTGACAAAACGCAGGCTCTTGACCACTTTAAGTATGCAGGTGATGGCAATAATGGTAACACTGTGCCAGCTCCCGAAATCCCGATGTTGGGACGATGGGTTGATGGCAAACTGCACACCGAACCCATGGAGTTTGGCTACGACCTCACAGATTTAAGTGACGGCTATGATGCAAATGAACCGCTCAAGTACTTTTTTATAATCAACACAAAAAGTACGGCGGAGGGTAGTGGACATATATATGATGCTTCGATTATAGATTATGTGCAAGACAGTCTGGGACTCGAAATACCATTTGATATTGACGCCAATGGTGTAAACATACAGAACAAGGGTAAGCAAACTATCATATCATTGATTGTACCAGGACGAGGTGTGGCTGCACCGCAGAATGTTGCCGTTGATGGTGGTGTGCTTAAATGGATGTCGCCCAAAAAAGCAAATCTCAGTCTGACCGGATATGAAATTATACACGAGGGCGAAATAGTTTCTACACCTGATGCCGATGCCGAATCGTATGCTTTACCCGAAGGGGCTTCGGGCACGTATGGCATAAGGGCCGTTTATGGCAACAAACGCTCGAATGCAGTGAATGTCAATGTGTATGCAAGTACTGCAAACAACAAATGTATTAAATTGCTTCATTCTGGACTTACTCTTCCAGGTGTATTCGATTCAAAGTACAACAAGGCCACTATCGAGTTCTGGATACGGCCACTATCTATCGCCGATTGGAACCAGAGTGCAGGTCCGGGGTGGGGAACATTCATGTTTCATGCCAATGCAAATGGTTCATTTACTGCGGGTTGGGACACTAACAACCGTTTGAATGTGCCTTCCGCTCTGAGTTTGAACAAGTGGAGCCATATAGCACTTGTCGTGAATGACAGTGTGATGACTGCCTATGTCAATGGCACAAAAATGGCATCAGTCACGTCAAATAGCTATTGCGGTATTGGCGGTTTTGGCGATTTGATATTCTCATCTGAAGATGAAAACTCCGACCAAAATGCCATGTACGACGAACTGCGTATATGGAAAACAGCACGCACGGCTGATGAAATAAAAGCTGACTACAAACTGCGCTATGCTGATGCACTGCTGCCTGATGACCTCGTAGCCTACTATCCGGGTGATGTGGTAACTATAAATGGCACAAGACTGTTGTGCGATCATACGGGCAGAGCACATCATGGCTCTTTCCCAAATGATAATTTTGCCGTAAATGATGGTTATGCGCAAACATTAAAATATACAGCGAACACATTTGTACACATCAATCAGCCCGAGGCTGATGCTGTCGAAGGGCAATCTCTGACACTGCATGCCACTGGCAGCACGAATATTTCCTCTCTGCGATGGACGGTGCCTGGGGCGGGTATTGAAAATTTGGTATGCACCTCGCCAACAATCTCGTTCGGAAAATCTGGTGCGCAAAATGTGAAAGTGGTGGCAGTTGATGTCAATGGTAATGAAACTGAGACTGACAATCTCATTACGGTGTTGCCTGCTCCTGAGGCAAGTGCAGTATTCAAAATGTCAAAGAACAAGGTGGTGTGTGGCGAGCGTGTAACCTTTATTCCCCAAAACATGGTTGATGGCCAGAGCTATCATTGGACACTCGAAGGCGCATCTGTCGAAACTTCCAACCAGTCATGTGTTACAGTGTCGTACGCAAAAAGTGGAACCTATGATGTGACGTTGAATGTGACTGCAGCCAATGGTAGTACTGCCAAGTATACTCAAAAAATCAATATTGTCGAATCTGCTCCAAAGGCAGCGTTTGATGTTGAGCCATCAGTTGTTGTAAAAGGCAACCAGGTAAGGCTTACCGACAAGTCGCAATATGGTTCGGCTCATAGTGCGTGGACATTGTCAAGCGCTAACAATGCCATGCAAGGCGAGGGCGAGAAACTCTGCTTCATTCCTGATGTGGCTGGGGTTTACAACGTAACGTTGACGGCTTCAAACGATGCAGGTAACAGCAGTGCCTCTCAGTCAAGAGCACTCATTGTTTGTAATGCCGACAGTAAGACAGGGCTGAACTTTATGCCAGCAGCGAAAGCACGTGTCGAATTGACAAAGGTACCTCTATCGGCAGGACAGAAAAAGTTTGCTATTGATTGGTGGCAACGTGCCAACACGCTCACTGATGTGTGCAATGGGATAGGGGAGAACACGCAAAGTCTACAACTCCAAACGTTGCCTGATGGCCAAATGCGTTTCTATATGGCAGGCATGTGCGCCAGCTCGACAACAAGTTATGTGATACCTAATGAGTGGCATCACTATGCAGTGTCGTTTGAGTCTGGAAAAGTCCGTTTCCTCCGTGATGGCGCTTTGGTAAGTTCTGCAGCAATTAAAAACGCTAAAGTGCCCGCAATGAACTCTTTTGCTTTGGGCTGCGAAGAAGCTCCAATGAGTGGCATGGTAGATGAGTTCAGAGTGTGGAATGGGGTAGCTTTTGACACATCAAAGTTGCGCAAACTACATTCATATTTAATAGAACCGATGTCCGATGCGGCTGTTAAGGCTGCTGAGGCTGACGGCTTGAGCGTTTATTATCATTTTGACCAAAATGGGGGCAATGTGGTTGATGCCACTGCCAACCAAAACACAGGCGTACGTGTAGGCTTCGGTCCTGATGGTGATGCTTGGAGCAGCTCGAAAGGTGTTTTCGCAATCAACTTTGATGACAAGTCTACAGATGTCTCGAGCAGTTATTTGTCAAACTACGAAGCTCCGTTCTCCAATACAGGAAAGGTTTACAACGATACAGCGAACAAACGCTTTATGACACTCTATGGTTGGAAAGAAAATGGTGATGCCACATCGTCAAAGCGTACGGGGGCACATGTCGATACACAAAAGGATAATGCATTTACCATCACCACCGGGTGGGACGGCTTTAGCCGTCAACTGAACGATCACAAGGCATATCAAACAGTCAGTTTGCCTGCAGGCGTATATGATTTTACTGCCAAGTATGGCAGCTTCGAAGGCGAGGCTGATGGTTGCTACCTGGTTGCAGCAAAGTCCGACACACTGCCCAGTACCATCGACATTATCGAGGTTGACGGAAATGCAAACAGCGGTTTTGTAGCTTCAGCCATGAGGGCCAAATCCCAAACAACACTGAACACAGTGCGCTTTATCTTGACAGAGCCATCTACCGTCAGCTTGGGAATATTGGCTAATATGCAAGGCGATCGTTGCATGACTATTGACTCCTTTGAATTGACTCAATATCCGCTGACCATTATTAAAGGTGTGGCAGACGGTATTGATGATGCACAAATATCTGACACACCGCATGATGGCACAGCCGCTTACGACCTGTCAGGGCGTCGTGTCTTCAATCCGCAAAAGGGCATTTACATCGTAAACGGTTGTAAGTTGATAAAGAATTAAATGTGTAACTATTGACACTTTTATTGACAAATAGATGATGCCCATGTAGCATCGTCTGTTGCCCCATACTCACTTTTGGGTATTTTGTTATACGATAAAGCGTTTCACCTTGTTTGGGTATTGCAGGGTGGGCGCTTTATCTGTTATTTTGCAGTCGTAAACAATGCACATTACAAACCATCAAACAACACATCTATCGTATGACTGGAATTTTTTACGGCAGCACAACTGGCTGCACCGAAAATGTGGCTAATGCCATTGCACAACAACTTGGAGTTGAGGCTAAGGATATATATAATGTGGGCACAACAGATGCCAACAAAGCTTTGGACTATGACACATTGCTCTTGGGTTCTTCAACCTGGGGCTGCGGCGATTTGCAGGACGACTGGTACGACTTTCTCGATACACTCTCATCGCTCGATCTCACGGGCAAGCGCGTTGGCATATTTGGCTGTGGCGACAGCGATTCTTATTCCGACACCTTCTGCGGCGCCATTGCTCAAATTTACGACGGGCTGCAAAACACTGGTTGCACCTTTATAGGCGCTTTCGAACCTACCGATTATAATGTAACCGATTCAGACGTCTGTCGTGACGGCAAATTTGTAGGACTGGCCATTGACGAGGGTGATGACGAGGGCAAAAATCAAGCGCGCATCGAAGCCTGGTGCAGCTTGGTAAAGTAAGGTCAAGTAGCTATCCCCCCGATAGTAAAATTAGTTAGCAAGTTGACGGGGTGGGGCAGCAAGTAGTATATTGAGCTAAAACACGTATGTCTTGTTCTCTGCAATTTGAGGTGAATAAAGCATATTTGCTTGTTACCCCGTTAACTTGTCAACTTGTCACCCCGTCAACTGATTGTATAAAATGATTTTGAACACCTGCTTATATTATGTCCTCTGAAGATTTTTCGCGTTTTGACTCACTCAAACTATTCATGCACCAAATATACGAATACCGCAAAGGTGTAAGGCCGCTCGTGCTGTGCACCATGTGCAATGACTGTGCGCAAATTATGTGCAAACGCCTTGACGAGCAGGGCATATCTTATATTGAGCAACCCGTGTCAAGTAACAAGGTGAATTTGTATTTTGGCAAAAAGGCCTGCCTCGATGTGGTGCGCACATTCGTACACAAACCAATGCATGTATTAACTCCAGCCGAAGACTTTATGTTAGGGGCCATGCTCGGGTATGACATCACGGCGCAGTGCGAACGCTTCTGCAAACGAAGTGAAGCTATATGCGGTCAGACGTATAACGCCCACCATCAGTCTTATGCGGTTGTTTGAATATCTCTTTTTGCTCATTTCGTCGCAAAAAACTGCCTTTTTGTCATTTTATGATTGTAAAATGCCGCAAAATAAAAAATTATTCGTACTTTTACCATCGAAATTCAAAAGGGCTGCTTCAAACGGCCGCAAATTGAGCAAAAACTAAGACAAACCAACGCATATTTATGAACGCTTTAGAAACTGTTGAACGCCTTAAACAGCGTTTTCCAAACGAACCTGAGTACATTCAAGCCGTGAGCCAGGTGCTCGGCACAATCGAGGAGGAATACAACCGTCACCCCGAATTTGAGCAGGCTAATCTTATCGATCGCCTCTGCATTCCCGATCGTATTATCTCATTCCGTGTGACTTGGGTTGACGACAAGGGCAAGGTACAAACTAATATGGGTTATCGTGTGCAGCACAACAATGCCATCGGTCCGTACAAGGGCGGCATACGTTTCCACGCAAGTGTTACACCATCTGTTTTGAAATTCCTCGCCTTCGAGCAGACGTTCAAAAATGCACTCACTACATTGCCTATGGGCGGTGCTAAGGGTGGTTCAGACTTCAATCCGCATGGCAAGAGCGATGCTGAGGTAATGCGTTTCTGCCAGGCGTTCATGAACGAACTTTATCGTCATATCGGTCCCGACGAGGACGTTCCTGCCGGCGATATAGGCGTAGGTGGCCGCGAAGTAGGCTATATGTTCGGACAATATAAAAAGTTGACGCATCAGTTTGTAGGTGTACTCACTGGCAAGGGCCTCCAGTTCGGCGGTTCGCTTATTCGTCCCGAGGCTACTGGTTATGGCAATGTTTACTTCCTCGAGAGCATGCTTCAAACCAGAGGCATTGAATTAAAGGGCAAGCGTGTACTTGTAAGTGGCTCGGGCAACGTGGCACAGTACACTGTCGAAAAACTCATCGAACTTGGTGCAGTGCCTGTAACACTTTCCGATTCTGATGGTTATATCTATGATCCGGACGGTATCGATGCTGACAAACTAGCTTTCGTTATGGAACTCAAAAACGAAAAGCGTGGTCGTATAAAGGAATATGCTGAAAAGTATGGCGTGAAGTACGTAGCTGGTGCACGTCCTTGGGGTGAGAAGGCTGACATTGCATTGCCTTCTGCTACACAGGACGAAATTGAAGAAGCCGATGCACGTTCACTCGTGGCTAATGGCGTAATTGCTGTCAGCGAAGGTGCCAACATGCCTTCAACTCCCGAGGCCATTGAGATATTCCAGCAGGCCAAATTGCTCTATGCTCCGGGCAAGGCTGCCAATGCTGGCGGTGTAGCTGTGTCTGGTCTTGAAATGAGCCAGAATTCAGAACGCTTGAGCTGGACGCGTGAGCAGGTTGACGAGCGTTTGAAGATGATCATGAGCGACATTCATCAAAACTGCGTGAAGTATGGCACACAGCCTGATGGCTATATCAACTATGTACGTGGTGCCAATGTAGCTGGTTTCCTCAAGGTGGCTAAAGCCATGATGGCTCAAGGTATCGTCTAAATAACTTGCTGCATTCGCATTGGTTATTGCGGCATGCTCAATATGACATTCAATCCCCATTGAAGGTGTAACACGCACTTTCAATGGGGATTTCTTTTATTATCCACATTTGTCCTCGCGCGCACGTGCGCGTCAGCAGATTTATACAAAACTATCTACACTCTGCACTTTTCGCTATAACTATATGAAAATCAACTACTTAAGAGTGTAGACACAACCTACACACTTGTCTACACTACCTGCACACTTGTCTGCACTACTTGCACACTTGTCTACACTACTTGCACACTTGTCTGCACTACTTGCACACTTGTCTGCACAACCTGCACACTTGTCTGCACAACCTACACACTTGTCTACACTACCTGCACTACCTACACTACTTGCACTGCCTGCACTACCTACACAATTCCACTTTTGTCATGCCCCGTGCATTCCGTCACGTGCACAAGCCAATCCGCCATAGCCACTCCGTACATTCACTCGGAGCAACTTATCGGCCGTCCTCCCGTTTCCCAACCGTCCCCGTCACACAACAAATTCTGCATACCCCCAATTCCCTTGTGATAGCACAGTGTAGGCAAAGTGTAAGCATACATACACTCTGAAACTATTTGATAATCAACACGAAACACCCCGTTAGTGTAGAGTGACGACAAATACACTGCAAAATGCCGGACGCGCGCGTGCGCGTATACGCATACACGTATATGTATGATTGTCTTGTGACCCTCCCCCTCGGCGCCAGCCCTTATGTCCCTTCCGGCCACGCGGACGTCAGTCCGTGGCCGCAGCCGCGCAGCGGCCTTATGTCCTTATGTCCTTATGTCTCCCGCGTTAGCGGCTGGCGGCCCCCCCC
>ENA-OPCK01000203-OPCK01000203.1-human-gut-metagenome-genome-assembly--contig:-NODE-203-length-35197-cov-37.291332_pt1 | contig 35197 bp, 26 predicted proteins | sample MGYA00241249_ERZ501478 | MGnify/ENA primary metagenome ERZ501478 (study PRJEB25962, sample SAMEA2042629) | human gut metagenome | biome: human gut; feature: human-associated habitat; material: faeces...
TGCTTCTGAAAAATGAAGGAAATCTTCTTCCTCTGAAGAAGCAGGGAAAGATAGCTCTGATTGGTCCTCTTGCAGATACCCGCAACAATATTGCCGGCACATGGAGTGTAGCTCAGGCTCCTGATAAATACACCACCATCAAGGAGGCGATGGAGAAAGCGCTCAATGGCAAAGCCACCTTATTATATGCTCAAGGTAGCAATATCTGGCGCGATAGGGAACTTCAGAAGAACGGCGAACTGGGCAAGTCTATAGCCTGGGGAGATGAGGTAAAGATGAAAAACGAGGCACTGCAGATAGCAAAGGAAGCAGATGTGATTATCTGCGCTATGGGTGAAACTGCCGATATGAGCGGTGAATGTGCAAGCCGCACTAATCTGGAAATGCCTGATGTGCAGCAAGAACTTCTGGCAGAACTCACAAAGACGGGAAAACCTGTCGTATTGCTCAATTTTGCCGGTCGCCCTACGGTTTTGTCATGGGAGAATGAACACATTCCTGCCATCATGAACGTATGGTTTGGTGGTTCTGAAGTGGGAGATGCACTTTGCGACGTCATCTTCGGCGACAAGGTTCCATCAGGTAAGCTCACCACTTCCATGCCAAAGACAACCGGACAGGAGCCTCTCTACTACAATCATCAGAATACGGGAAGACCAGTACCTGATGACAATCAGAAATTTGCCAAGTTTGCCAGCAATTGTCTGGATGTAAGCAATGGTCCTCTCTATCCATTCGGCTATGGATTGAGCTACACCACTTTCGAGTATGGCGATTTGAAGCTGAGCAGCCATGAAGTCAATATGGATGACTGGAAGATTACCGCCACCATCAACGTAAAGAATACGGGCAGCCGTGATGCCGACGAGGTAGTTCAGCTCTATATCCGTGATATGGTTGCCAGCATCTCTCGCCCTGTCAAGGAACTGAAAGGTTTCCAGCGCATCCATCTGGCTGCAGGAGAAAGCAGGGAAATCAGCTTCGACATCACTCCTGAAATGCTCAAATTCTATAACGCAGAATTAAAGTATGTGATTGAACCAGGCGACTTCCAGATTATGGTGGGAGGAAACAGTAAAGAGGTAAAGACCCAGAATCTTACTGTTAAATAATTGTGCCAAAAGCAAATGAACGCACAATAAATTTTGCTTCAATTATTACTGATTTTCAACTTTTTGTTGTATCTTTGCATAAGATAAGCTGCACTCGGCAATTTGAAAGCAAGTTTTCATTGCGCTCGCTTGCATTATCTTTGCAAAATAAATAAACAAAAAACATGATGAAACTTAACAAGACATTTCTTACACTCGGTTTGGCTGCAACACTCTTGCAGATGCCAACCTCATCGTTTGCCCAGAATGCAGGCGGCAAGCGTCAGAACCCTCTCCTGGTAAAGAGCAGCCTTCCTTTCGGCGCTCCTGATTTCAACAAGATTCAGGAGAGCGACTATCTCCCTGCCTTCGAAGCAGGTATCAAGGAACAGCGTGCCAACATCCAGAAGATTATCAGCAACAAGAAGAAGCCAACCTTCCAGAACACCATCCTCGCTTACGAGAACAGCGGTATGTTGCTGGATCGTGTTTCCAATGTGTTCTTCGGTCTTACCAGCGCACACAAGACTCCTGGAATCGCAGAGGCTCAGAAGAAGGTGATGCCTTTGCTCACCGACCTCGACAACGAGATTTCATTCAATCAGAAACTCTTCGAACGTATCAAATACGTTTACGACCATGAGTACAGCAAGCTCAAGGGCGAGGACAAGCGACTCACCGAAGTCATCTACAAAGGCTTCGTCCGCTCAGGTGCCCTGCTCTCTCCAGAGAAAATGGAGCGCATGAAGCAGATTAACTCCCGCATCTCAGACCTCCAGGAACAGTTTGGCAATCTTCTTCCTGCAGCTACCAACAACGCCGTGGTTTGGGTGAACAGCAAGGAAGAACTTGCCGGACTCAGCGATGCCGACATCGCACAGTGCAAGAAAGACGCAGAAAGCCTGGGCAACAAGGCTCCATACTGCATAGTCATCGTGAACACTACCCAGCAGGCTATCCTCACCAATCTCCAGAACCGTGAGCTCCGCCGCAAGGTTTATATGGCAAGCATCCACCGTGCCGACGGCACCGACCCTAAGTTCAACACCTTCCCTATCGTAACCGAGATTGCCAAGCTCCGTGCCGAGAAGGGACAGTTGATGGGCTACAACACCTATGCCGATTATTCTCTGGAGAAGACGATGGCCAAGAATGCCAAGAACGTAAACAACTTCCTGCAGAGCCTCATCAAGGAATACGCTCCTAAGGCTGATGCCGAGACCCGCGAGATAGAGGCTTACGCACAGAAGAGCGAGGGCAAAGACTTCAAGCTCCAGCCATACGACCGCTTCTACTATTCTGCCAAGATGAAGAAGGAGATGCTCAATATCTCTGACGATGAAATCAAGCCTTACTTCAATGTGGATAGCGTTCAGATAAACGGTGTATTCTATGCTGCTCATCGCGTATATGGCCTGAACTTCAAACAGCGCAAGGATATTCCTACCTATCACCCGGACATGAAAGTATTCGAGGTAAGCGACAAGAGCGGCAAGCCTATCGCCCTCTTCTACAGCGACTACTTCCGTCGCCCTACCAAACGTGGCGGTGCCTGGATGAGTGCTTTCGCCAAGCAGAGCGACAAGTGGGGACAGTTGCCTATTATCTATAATGTATGCAACAATGCCAAGGCTCCAGAGGGTCAACCTACCCTGATTACATGGGATGAGGTTTGCACCATGTTCCATGAGTTCGGTCACGCTCTCCACGGCATGTTGTCAAAGTGCGGTTACAATACCCTTTCGGGCACAGCAGTGGCTCGCGACTTCGTGGAAATGCCATCACAGTTTAACGAGTCATTTGCCAGCATACCTGAGATCTTCGACCACTACGCCCGTCACACAGAGACCGGTGCAGCGATGCCAGCAGATCTGAAGGAGCGCATGCTGAAGAGCATCAGCTTCCAGCCAGCCTATTCGCTGGGCGAGAACCTGGCAGCTACCTGCCTTGATCTGGCTTGGCACGAGTTGACGCCAGACGAGATTCCATCTCCATATATGGCAGGTGCGTTCGAGAAGGAAGCCCTCAACAATGTAGGTCTGCTCAATTCTCAGATTCCTCCTCGCTATTCTACCACCTATTTCAATCACGTATGGGGTGGCGGTTATGCAGCCGGTTACTACAGCTATCTCTGGACTGAGGTGCTCGCCGTGAACGTAGCTGATTACTTTGCCAAGCATGGTGCCTTGGATCCAGCTATCGGTCAGGCATTCCGCGACAAGGTTCTGAGCCGTGGCAATACCAAGGATCAGATGGAAATGTTCACCGATTTCACGGGTATGAAGGAACCTGATGCCTCTGGTTTCCTGAAGGCAAGAGGATTGTAAGAAAGAAAATCATATAAGAAAAAAGCGTCCCCCCAAAAAATCAGGAGGACGCTTTTTTCTTTTATAAAGCTTTATCAACTACTTCACCGCTTTAGGAGTCCAGTTCTTCAGGAATCGGAGAGTCTTCAGCTCATCGTACCCCTTGCCCTGCTCTAGAAAGCTGGAATCCTGGATATGGAGCACATTGCCATTCTCATCCAGAACCACGAAGACAGGGAAACCGAAACGCTGAGGACTGTTCAATCGCTTCATCAGCTGCGCAGCCTTCTCAACAGAAGCATCGCCTTCCTTCTTGCGAGGATTGTAATTCACGTGAAGATACACGAAGTTATCGTTCACCGCCTTGTTCACCGCCGTATCCTTCTCTACGAAATCGGCAAAGCGCAGGCACCATGGACACCAGTTGCCACCCACCTGACAAATCACGAACTTGCCCTCAGCCTTCGCCTTCTGCAATCCCTCGTCTATCTGAGTCATCGGGTCGATAGTCTCATTATACACTCTCTTCAATGCTCCCTGAGCATGCGCCATCATCACGACAACCGTCATCATGAAGGCAATGGTAATCATTCTTTTCATACGATATCTCTATTTTTCCAAATTCATTAATATCAATACATTTTATCAATCATGCATCGCAGGACTTACATTTCGAATGGGGTCAACACATTCCGAAGCTTTTCGAAATCGGATTTCGAGATTCGTCTGCCCCGAAGACTTCTTACCTGCGGATAATCCTCAAAATAAGACTCCTGAGTGGTGTACCAGCAATGAGAACGGAGCTCGCGAACCAGAGACAGTTTCGATTCGATGCGGCGGGCAAAGCTGGGATTCACACGCGAAAGATAATGCTTGCCATCCTGCATTTCGATGGCTAGCATCAGATAGGTTTGCGGTCCCTTCGCCTTCTGCCTCTCCTCTACCCGCTCACTCACCTTCCAGCCCTTGGTAGAAGTCATCACCCGAATATCCCAACCGTATTTCCTGTTCAGATTATCCATCATCCCCCTGAACACGATGCCGTGAGGAGCCGTATCCTTCAAACCGGTAAAGCCGATGATATAGTGAATCATCTCGTGGAGCAGGACGCTCTTTGCCTGCCGGTCGGTCATATCGTAATATGTACTCATGGAAAGCTTGAAATCATAGAGTTTGGTGCGCCCCCATCGGGTGGCACGCTTGTAGGCAAGCTGTCCCAAACGGGTCTTGGCACGGGTCAGCCCCAACTCCGGAACGGGCAGTTTGCCGCCGAAGTAGTCGTGGTCGAAACGGCGAAACCACTCTTCCATCCATTCTACAGTTACAATCATGGCGGCAAAGGTACTGCATTTTGTTCATAAAACAAAAATAAATCTCCAAAAACTGGTTCAAACTGTTTCATTTTAATTAATTTCCCACTATTTCGAAAAATAATCCCTCAAAAATTTGCAACCTATCGTTTTTTTTCTTATTTTTGCAAAAAGATAAGTTGCATACAGCAATCTGAAAGAAAGATTTCATTTCGCTCGTCTGCAGCATCTTGTCAGACGAACCTAAAGAATAACAGATTATCCTGTGACATGAGATGTAAGAAAAAGAAGATGATCTACATTTCAGAACTAGAAGATGTTATATGAAGTGAAAGAAGAAGATGTTATATGAAGTGAAAGAAAGAGTAAATGATTCGTGTTTAGCATCAGACAGATGCTATTGTACACACGACAGCAGTACATTAAATGACAATATGACTTATAATATTTAACAAAGAACTTATGGAACGATACGATTACGATTTTCATTGCACGAAGCTTTTCGAAGAGGGCGTAAGCACTCATCGCTGTGGCGATGTCTCTATCATTGAACAGCGTAATGACAACGATTGCTTCATCCTAGACATCCCTGCCAAGGTGGAAGAGATGTTTAGACAGAACTTTAAGCTAAGACCTGAAGAGACCCTCCTGCTGGCTCGCGATACTTCTCTCTGGAACAACCGGACAGAAGGGCTGGTTATTACCAACAGGCGCATCGTCTATATCCCAAAGCACAGAGGCAGCAACAAGAATATCTACGTGATAAACTATGATTCCAGCCAACAGATTGATACCAATATAGACTCCGTGCTGTTCTGGAACAGTGATGAAAGCTTTCTCGCCGTTCCGAAGAGTTTCTTCTTCAAGACAAGATGGAAGACCTATGACTTCGACAGAAGCATAACTCAGCTCACCCTGCTCCTCAAGAAGATGGGTGCAGCACATACTCACCATAACAAGAGAGTCCAACTTGCATATATCATGAATAAACATGCAGAAGCTTAGACTTCTGTATTTCCATATCAAACTTTTTTAGCCTCTGCAACAGGATTGTAACTTGCAGAGGCTATTTTTTTGTATTTTTATAGCATTTTCTTGTCGAAAATGAGTAACTTTGCAGCCAAATTTAAACGATAAAATGAACAAGACTGCACAGCACATCATAGACATACAAAATGTGTCGAAAAGATTCGGCGAGAAAACAGCCCTCAACAACATTAATCTCTTTGTGAGAAAGGGTGAATTCATGACCATTCTCGGTCCTTCGGGATGCGGAAAAACTACTCTTCTGAGACTCTTGGCAGGATTCGAAACAGCCACAGAAGGCGTGATAACCATCAGCGGCAACGACATTACCAACCTGCCACCCTACAAACGAAACGTGAACACGGTGTTCCAGAAATACGCCCTGTTCCCTCACCTCAATGTATTTGACAACATCGCTTTCGGCTTGAAACTCAAGAACACGCCGAAGGACCAGATCATGCCTAAGGTGAAGCGTGCCCTGAAAATGGTGAACATGAGCGATTACGAATACCGCGATGTGAACTCGCTTTCGGGTGGACAGCAGCAGCGTATCGCCATCGCCCGTGCCATCGTCAACGAGCCGGAAGTTCTCCTGCTCGACGAACCGCTGGCTGCACTCGACCTCAAGATGAGAAAAGACATGCAGCTGGAGCTGAAGGAGATGCACGACCGTCTGGGAATCACCTTCGTATATGTTACCCACGACCAGGAAGAGGCTCTGACCCTGAGCGACACCATCGTGGTGATGAGCGAGGGAGAAATCCAGCAGATTGGAACACCTACCGATATCTACAACGAGCCAGCCAATTCGTTTGTGGCTGATTTCATCGGCGAGAGCAACATCCTCTGCGGAACGATGATTCACGACTGTCTGGTAAAAGTTGCCGGATCGGAGATTCCTTGTGTGGATAAGGGATTCGGATGCAACCAGGAGGTAGATGTAGTGATCAGGCCGGAAGACATCGAGGTGAGCACCGACACAGAGCATGCCCAGTTTGTCGGCAAGATTACCTCATCCATTTTCAAGGGTGTACACTACGAGATGCTTGCCGAGAGCGACAAGGGTTGCGAATTTCTGATTCAGAACTACAAGCATTTCGAGGTGGGACAGACCATCGGCATGAGCGTGATTCCAGACAATATCCACATTATGAAGAAGGAGCGCACCACCAACACCTTCGAAGCAAAGGTGAATGGCGACGGTACCATCGAGTTCCTGGACTGCGAATACCAGATTGAGATTCCGGAGGAGAAGAAGAATCTGATTCATACCGATGAAGACGGCAAGGAAGTGATCAATATCAACGTAGATTTCGGAAAGATCGAACTCTTCGACAACGAGAGCGAGGGAACCTTTACCGGCGACATCAGCTTCATCCTCTACAAGGGCGACCACTATCACCTGACCATCGACACCGACTGGGGCGAGAAGCTCTATGTGGATACACAGGATGTATGGGATCTGGGCGACCACGTAGCAATCACCATTCCTCGAGAGAATATTACTTTTTAATTTATAAAATTGTAGATCAGAAATTGAAACTCATTAAGTTTATCTCTTCGCGACAGAGTTGGTCGATTCCATATGCCATCTTCGCGGCAATTTTCGTGGTGCTACCCTTGCTGCTCATCGTGTTCTTTGCGTTCACCGATGAGTACGGGCACATCACGCTCTATAATTTCCAGAAATTCCTGGCGCATCCCGAAGCCATCAATACCTTTGTGTATTCCATCGGAATCGCCTTTCTCAACACCCTGCTCTGTATCCTGCTGGGCTATCCGGCAGCGTATATCCTCACGCAGACCAAGATGAAGTATGCCAACACCATCGTGATGCTCTTCATCCTGCCTATGTGGGTGAACATCCTGGTGAGAACGCTCGCCACCGTGGCACTCTTCGATTTCGCCGACCTGCCACTAGGCGAGGGAGCCCTGCTGTTTGGTATGGTATATAACTTCATCCCCTTCATGATTTATCCAATCTACAACACCCTCCAGAAGATGGACCGCAGTTATATCGAGGCAGCCGAAGACCTGGGCGCATCGCCTTGGCAACAGTTCTACAAGGTGATACTGCCCCTATCGATGCCGGGCGTGGCAAGCGGAATCCTGATGGTGTTCATGCCAACCATCTCTACCTTCGCCATCTCAGAGCTGCTCACGATGAACAACATCAAGCTCTTCGGTACCACCATCCAGGAGAACATCAACAATTCGATGTGGAACTATGGTGCAGCCCTCTCGCTCATCATGCTCTTCCTCATCGGTGCCTCAACCCTCATCGCAGGCGACGGCAGTAAACAGGAAGGAGGTATCAGATGATGAATACACTGTTTACCAAGGATATGATGAAGAAGATTTTCTGTCAGGGTTATCTGTGGCTGCTCCTGCTGCTGCTCTACTCCCCAATCCTCATCATCGTGATTTTCTCGTTTACCGAGGCCAGGGTCATGGGCAACTGGACGGGCTTCTCGCTGCAGCTCTACAAGAATCTCTTCGTAGAGGGCACCCACCACTCGCTCACGGCGGCACTCATCAATACGATTACCATCGCACTGATCACCGCCACCGTATCTACGATTTTCGGAACCCTCACCGCCATCGGCATCTACAATCTGAGAAACCGGTATGCGAGAAACGCCATCCAGTTCGTCAACAATATCCCGATTCTGAACGGCGACATCATCATCGGTATATCGCTCTTCCTGCTCTTCATCACGCTGGGCATTCCGCAGGGCTACACCACGGTGGTTCTCTCTCACATCACCTTCTGTCTGCCCTACGTCATCCTGAGTGTGATGCCTAGACTGAAGCAGATGAACCCGAACCTCTATGAGGCGGCACTCGATCTGGGTGCTTCTCCGATGCAGGCATTGCGCAAGGTGATTATTCCGGAGATTCTGCCCGGTATGATTTCGGGCTTCATGCTCGCCATCACGATGAGTATCGACGATTTCGCCGTCACCATCTTTACCATCGGAAACGAGGGATTGGAGACACTCTCCACCTTCATCTATGCCGATGCCAGAAAGGGAGGTCTGACGCCGGAACTTCGTCCGCTGAGTACGATCATCTTCGTATTGGTGCTCGTGATGCTGATTATCATCAATCGTCGTTCGGATAAAAACAAGAAGAAATAAGAATGAAGAACAAGATATTTTTAGGAGTTAAAGGAGTTAAGACAATTGCTTTTCTCTTCCTGACCCTGCTGATGATTCTGCCGCTCTCTTCCTGTTACAACAAGGAGAACAGAGAGGAGATTCTGAAGGTTTACAACTGGGGAGATTACATCGATGAGGATATTCTTGCCGAATTCCCGAAATGGTATGAGGAGCAGACGGGCAAGAAGATCCGCGTCATCTACCAGACTTTTGATATCAACGAGGTGATGCTCACCAAGATTGAGCGTGGTCACGAAGATTATGATGTGGTGTGCCCATCAGAATACATCATTGAGCGAATGCTTCGCAAAGACCTTCTGCTGCCTATCGACACCGCCTTCGGCAAGACGCCAAACTATCTCAAAAACGTGTCGCCATACATCGTGAAGCAGATTGATGCAACCTCGAATCATGGCAGAATCGCCCACAATTATGCCGTTCCGTATATGTGGGGAACCTGCGGCATCTTATATAATAAGGTACACGTACCTATAAAGGATGCGCAAACCTGGGGCACGCTGTGGAGTCCCAAATATCGTGGCAAGCTCCTGATGAAGGATTCCTACCGCGATTCTTACGGCACCGCCCTGATCTGGGAGCACCGCAAGGAACTGGCTGCCGGCAAGGTGACCGTTCCGGAACTGATGAACGATTATTCGCCAAAAGCCGTTGCCATCGTAGAGAAACAGCTGAAAGCGCTGAAACCGAACATCGAGGGTTGGGAGGCTGATTTCGGCAAGGAGACGATGACCAAAGGCAAGGCTTATCTAAATATGACCTGGAGCGGTGATGCGGTCTGGGCAATAGAAGAAGCCGGGAAAGTAGGCGTGGATCTGGGATATGAAGTACCTAAGGAGGGAAGCAATGTATGGTTTGACGGATGGGTGATTCCGAAGTATTCCCGCAATCCGAAGGCAGCCTCTTACTTCATCAACTATCTCTGCCGTGAAGACGTGGCTCTTGCCAATATGGAAACCACGGGCTATGTGAGCAGTATAGCGGGCAAGAAAGTCTTCGAAGCGATGAGCGACAAGGAGGCTTATCCTGAGACGGTGAATCTGGCTTATTTCTTCGGAGAGGAAGGCAGAAAGGCGCATCTCAACCCGATTATGTATCCTGACAGTACTGTGGTAGCAAGATGTGCGATGATTCATGATGCCGGCGATCATACTCCGGAGGTGCTGGATATGTGGTCGAAAGTAAAGGGTGATAACCTGGGGGGCGGCATCGTGATTTTCCTTCTGGCAGTAGTCTTGGGCTTAACCATCTTTGTTTCTATCAAGAAATTCGAGCACTACAAGCACAGAAGATTGTCGAGAAAACATCGCAGACACCACATTATAAAGGTTAAAGGGTAAAAAGGTAAAAAAGTAAAAGCTCCTAACCCTCCGCCCTGAAGTGGCAGAAGCACGCTTTGCTCCTCACGCCCTGAAAGGGCAGAAGCTCTTAGCCCAGGGTAACACCCTGGGTATAATAGCAGCCAACAAGGCGCCCTGTAAGGGCAAAAGCCTTCTTTTTTAGGGAAAAATGAAGTTTTTTGAGAAAAAAGTGAAAAAAGATGCAGAAAAATTTGGTGGAATGAAAAAAAAGCACTACCTTTGCACTCGCTTTTAAGAACAAAGCTTTTATCAAATAAAGATTGTTCGCAAATCAAAAGCTTTTGGGTAGTTACCAGAGTGGCCAAATGGGGCAGACTGTAAATCTGCTGGCTATGCCTTCGGTGGTTCGAATCCATCACTACCCACTTTTCCCAAAAATAACTCAAAGATATAAAGATCCGGTTTTCATTATGAGAATCGGATTTTTTGTTTTTATACTATCCACAGATTTTAGTAGAAAAGAAACAGAAAATATATAAACGGAAAAGCGATGGATTTCTGCAATCCATCGCTTTTTATATTTCTCAACAAAAAGATTAGTCCTTCAAACTCTCCTGATACCAGTCGAAGAGCTTCTTCACACCATCCTCAATCTCAACCTTGTGAGTCCAGCCGAGGCTATGAAGCTTATCTACTGAGATGAGCTTTCTTGGGGTTCCATCAGGCTTGCTGGCATCAAACTCTACCTCACCCTCGAAACCTACAGCCTTCACTACAAGCTCAGAAAGCTCACGGATGGTAAGTTCCTTACCGGTTCCCACATTGATATGGCAGTTGCGAATCTCACCGAGAGATGGGATAGCGCCACCACGACCCTCTGAATTGTTTCTATCCACGGCACCATCTACCTTGGCACCATAGAATACAGAACTATACTTCTCTATGCCGATGATATCCTTGAAATCCACATTCAGGAGCACATGCACACTGGCATCTGCCATATCCTCGCTCCAGAGGAACTCACGGAGCGGTGTTCCGGTTCCCCAGAGCACTACCTTATTATCATAGATACCATAGAACTCCAATGCTTTCAGGATGCGCTCATGAGAGTTGCTTCCATCCACATTGCCCTCGCCGATGATGGCACGGAGCTTGTCTGTAGGATTGATAGGACGCTTGTTCATATCTACCTCGATGCTGTGCCAGTCACCGTCGTGGATGAGCTTGGCAAGATAGATCTTGCGCATCATCGCAGGCATCACGTGACTATTCTCCAAGTGGAAGTTGTCGTTCGGACCATAGAGGTTGGTTGGCATCACAGCGATATAGTTGGTACCATACTGAAGATTGTAGCTCTCGCACATCTTCAGTCCGGCAATCTTGGCGATGGCATATTCCTCGTTGGTGTATTCCAGCGGAGAAGTGAGGAGCACATCCTCCTTCATTGGCTGCGGAGCATCCTTCGGATAGATGCAGGTAGAGCCCAGGAAGAGGAGCTTCTTCACACCATGAGAATAGGCATTGCTGATAACGTTGCACTGCATCTTCATATTCTGCATGATGAAGTCGGCACGATAGAGCGAATTCGCCATGATTCCGCCCACGAAGGCTGCGGCCAAGACCACAGCATCCGGCTTCTCCTCATCAAAGAACTTCTCTACTGCATACTGGTCGGTCAAGTCGAGTTCTTTATGAGAACGACCCACCAGATTATGATAGCCTCTCTTCTCGAGGTTATTCCAAATAGCAGAACCCACGAGTCCGTGGTGTCCTGCTATATAAATCTTAGAATCTTTTGATAACATTGATTATTATTGTAAACTATCAACCGTTAACTATCAACTGTTAACTATTACTTAACAATACCTTTCTCGAGATACTCAACGAGGTTGCAGCGAACCTTCTCACCGGCAGCCTCGGCAGCCACCTTGGCCATATCGCTCTCTACCATGATCTTGACGAGATCCTCGAAAGATGTGGTGTTAGGATTCCATCCGAGCTTAGCCTTTGCCTTTGTTGGGTCACCCCAGAGGTTAACCACGTCGGTAGGACGATAGAAATCAGGAGAAACTTCTACGAGAGTCTTGCAGATAAGCTCCTCAGGACCCTCAACGCAGATACCCTTCTCGTTCTCATTCTTGCCTTCCCACTTCAGTTCGATACCTACGTGGTGGAAAGCCAGCTGTGCGAACTCTCTTACAGAGTGCTGCTTACCTGTTGCAATCACGAAATCCTCTGGCTTCTCAGCCTGGAGAATCAGCCACATGCACTCTACGTAATCCTTGGCATAACCCCAGTCGCGGAGAGAATCCAGGTTGCCGAGATAAAGCTTGCTCTGCTTGCCCTGCTTGATGCGGGCTGCAGCCAATGTAATCTTACGGGTTACGAAAGTCTCACCACGGCGCTCACTCTCGTGATTGAAGAGGATACCAGAGCAGCAGAACATATTGTATGCCTCACGATACTCCTTAACAATCCAGAAGCCATACTGCTTGGCTACAGCGTATGGAGAATAAGGATGGAATGGAGTGTTCTCGTTCTGAGGAACCTCCTCTACCTTACCATAAAGCTCTGATGTGGAAGCCTGATACATACGGCAGGTCTCGGTCAAACCGCACTGGCGGATAGCCTCCAGGATACGGAGCACACCTGTAGCATCTACGTCGGCTGTAAACTCAGGAGAGTCGAAGCTCACCTGTACGTGGCTCTGAGCTGCGAGGTTATAAACTTCGGTTGGTTTCACCTTGTTCATCACCTGGATGATACTCATAGAGTCACCGAGGTCGGCATAATGAAGGTGAAAGTTTGGGGTACCCTCCAAATGTGCGATGCGCTCGCGATAGTCGGTAGATGAGCGACGGATTGTTCCGTGAACATCATACCCCTTACTCAACAACAATTCGGCTAAGTAAGAGCCATCCTGACCTGTGATACCTGTAATTAAAGCTACTTTTCTATTTTCCATTTACTTCTTTATATATGATAAATTAATAAATTCGTTGCAAAAGTACGACTTTTTTCTCAGACTATCAAACTTTCTGCTATTTATTTGCCTTTTTCTCTAACATTGAACCGTCTGCGTCTCCGGCCAGTTCACCAGATACAGCATTTCCGTAGCTCGCGTAAAGGCGGTATAGAGCCAGTGGATATAATCGGGATTGAGCATATCATCCGTCATGTACCCCTGATCCACATACACATGTGCCCACTGTCCGCCCTGAGCCTTATGGCAGGTTACGGCGTATGCGAATTTCACCTGCAGGGCATTGAAGAACTGATCCTGCCGGATGGCCTTCATCCTATCTGCCTTGAGCGGAATATCCTGATAATCCTCTTCTATCTGATGGAAGAGCTGCTCCTGCTGTTCATGGGTCAGGGCAGGCGCCTCGCTCGTCAATGTATCCAGCAGCACCGTAGCTTCCAGCTCATAGTTGTCGTAATCGGGAAACTGGAGCAGCAACGTGGCAAAGCGGAAGCCATAGAGGTCAATGCGGCGGCGCACCTTCAGCACTTTCGCCCGATCGCCATTCGCCAGAAAAGCAGGAATATCGTTACTTTGAACTTGGAACTTGGAACTTTGAACTTTATGAGTAGCAGTTCCAGATTCTGTGCCTTCGCTCTTCACCCTTCGTTCTTCAATTTCCTTTTCCTTTATCTTCTTCCTCTCTTCTTCCATCCAGTAATAATTATTCTTCACAATCATCAGGATATCGCCCTGCGAAAGCTCTTCCTCCCTATCCAGCACCATATTGCGGATGCCCTGATTGAAGATGTTTGCACGCTTGTTGCTGCGGGTCACTACGATGGTATCGTCCAGACCTACATGGTGATAACTGTCGGCTAGAGCCTCTATCAGTTCGGCTCCAGGCATCGGCTTGATATCCGAATAGCCAGCGAAATGAATCTTCGGAAGTTGGGTAATGTCATCATGCGTAATCATCTGTCTGATCATCGTGGCATTATAGAGAATACCCGATTCCTCGCTCTGTCGGAGCACCTCGTTCAGATCACATTCATACACCTTCAGTCCATATCCCTCCAGCATCGCCGCATGCAAGGCTGGCGATTCCTCCTCGCCTACAGGAGGCAACTGCGCCTTGTCACCTATCAGCAGCAAGCGGTCGTTACGTCCCTGATACACGAAATGCACCAGGTCATCCAACAGACATCCGCTTCCGAAGCTCATTCCACCCAATCCCATATTGGCAATCATCGACGCCTCATCTACCATGAAAAGCGTATCGGTATAGAGATTATCATTCAGATTAAACTGTCCCTCTACCCCCGAAAACGATTTTTCACGATAGATACGGCGATGAATGGTATAGGCAGGCGAACCGCTGTTCAGCGAGAAAACCTTCGCTGCCCTACCCGTAGGTGCCAGAAGCATCACCTTCTGACGAATCTCTTTCAGGGTCCTGACGATGGCACCCGAAAGCGTCGTCTTACCCGTACCCGCACTACCTCGCAGAATCATCACGGCGTGCGGATCTCTATCGGTAAGAAACTCAGCAAACACCTCCAGGGCATGTGCCTGTTCCTGGGTTGGCGAAAAGCCAAATTGCTGCAATATCTTATATTTTAGCTCGTCTATTATCATCAATTTGTTATTTATCCTTTAATAATTAATAATTTCAACGCCAAATATTTTGCGTTGTCTTCGTTTTGCATTATCTTTGCAGAAGATAAGCTGCACTCGGCAATCTGTAAGCAAGCTTACATTGCGCTCGTTTGCATTATCTTTGCAATGCAAAAGTACTAATACTTTTTGAAATGAGAATGAAATTAAGAAAAATAAACAATAATGCCATCCTGGGCGCCTGCGTCATTATCATGATGCTGCTTTGCGTCCTCAGCATCAGCCAGCCTCTCATCTTCGAGAAACAGATGGCGAGCCGCGAAGCTGAGGTAAAGGAGAAACTGATGCTCATCCGTTCTGCCGAAGAAAGATACAGGGCGAAGTACGGAGTCTATACCGGCGATTTCGCTGTCCTCATCAAGGCAAAGTATCTCAAGGTTGAGGATACCCTCATCCCTTATTCCGATGGCAGGAAATTCTCGCTCGCCGCCACAACCATCATCCATAAAAGCGGAAAGCAGATTCCGCTGATGGAATGCGGAGCCACCTACGAAGACTATCTCGATGGTCTCAACGAGGAGGCGATTCAACAGGTAACAGAAAAAGCTTCCGATGCCGGCAACTTTCCTGGATTAAAGATCGGAGACATCACCAAAGACAACGACAATGCAAGTAATTGGTAAAAAAAGAACACAGCAAGCACGACTCACCATCCGTGTGAGCAAGAATACACTCAGCTTCTCGGTTGTAGATCGCGAAGCCGAGCACCAGTTGATATACGAACCTTACACCGTGAAAAGCGGTGTATCGATAGCAGCCAACCTCAGACAGGCTTTCGGCGAAAGCGAACTTCTGCAGCGCGGCTATCAGAAGGTGCGTGTCTATATCGATACGCCTATCCTGCTGGTACCTATCGAGGAATTTCACGAGGAAGACCTCACCGTGCTCTATCAGCATGCCTTCACGGGCAGCCACAGCGATGCCATCCTCTACAGGGTGCAGCCGAATCTGAATGTGGTGGCCGTTTTCCCAATCAACAAGGATCTGAAGATGGTGATAGAAGACAACTTCCAGGATGTGCGCTTCACTCCTATCATGCAACCGATGTGGAACTATCTGCACAAGCGTAGCTTCACGGGTATCTACCACAAGCTCTATGCGTATTTCCACGACAAGAAGGTGGACATCTTCTGTTTCGAGAAAAACAGATTCAAGTTCTACAATTCCTTCCAGGCTGATCATGCCAAGGATGCACTCTACTTCATCCTCTTCGTATGGAAGCAGCTGGGATTGCAGCAGATGCAGGATGAGCTGCATGTTTCGGGCGATATTCCGGATAAGGATTGGTTCCTCTACAATGCCAAGCTCTATGTCAAGAAGACCTTCCTCCTGAATCCGAGTGCCGAGTTCAATCGTGCGCCCATCACGGAAATCAAGGGAATGCCGTTCGATCTGCTGACGCTCTACTTAAGCAAGTAGGAGTGGATTGTTAAAAGCTGATTTTAAAAATTGATAGTTAAAAGTTGATAGTTAAAAGTTAATTATGAGAATCATAACAGGACAATATAAGGGTCGCCACTTCGACATACCACGTTCGTTCAAGGCGCGACCAACTACAGATTTCGCAAAGGAGAACATCTTTAATGTTTTGCAGAATTACATCGATTTCGAGGATGCCACAGCCCTCGACCTCTTTGCCGGCACAGGCAGCATCTCGCTGGAACTGGTATCCCGTGGATGCAGCCGAGTGATCAGCGTAGAGGCCGACCGCGACCATGCCAACTTCATCCGCGAGTGTTTCAAGAAACTGGGCGAAGACAGGGATCTTCTGATTCGCGGCGATGTATTCCGCTTCCTGAGAACCTGCAAGCAGAAGTTCGATTTCATCTTTGCCGATCCGCCATACGCACTGGAGAAGCTCCCCGAGATTCCAGACCTCGTACTCAATGGCGATCTTCTCAACGAAGAGGGCATCTTCGTTTTCGAGCATGGCAAGAACTACGATTTCTCCGACCATCCGCGATTCCTGGAACACAGAAGTTACGGAAGCGTAAACTTCTCGATATTCAGATAAAACCAAGTGATTGTTTTAAAGCTTTTGCCCTTACAGGGCGAAAGGGGAAAATACAAGGCTACCCAGGGCGATGCCCTGGGCTAGGAGCTTCTGCCCTTTCAGGGCGTATGGAGCAAAACATCCTCCCTTTTTACAGCAGCGGAGAAAGCAATCTTACGATACTCTCGAACAATCTTTTCAGGAACGGGCGCCTTACAAAATACGCCACATCATCCACCAGAATGCTGCTGGATTCATCCTTCAGATAAATCCGCTTGATTCTCTGCGCCATTTCCTCATCATAGAAGAAGGCATTCGCCTCGAAATTATTCTCGAAACTGCGGAAATCCACATTCGTGCTGCCCACGGTACAGAGGTTGTCATCGCTCACCAGCAACTTGCTGTGATTGAATCCACCCGTATAGAGATAAACCTTCACACCAGCCTCTATCGCCTCCATCAGATAAGAACGCGAAGCCCACTCCACCATCCTGGCATCTGAATGTCTAGGCATCAGCAAACGGATATCTACTCCCGCCAGCGCCGCCGTGCGCATCGCAAAGAGCACAGGTTCGGTAGGCAGGAAATAAGGCGTCTCCATATACACATACTTCTGCGCCTGAAGCAGAATGCGCACATATCCCTGCATGATATCAGGCCATGGAGCAATCGGACTGCTCGTTACTACCTGCACCAGACAATTATTCCTGATTTTCGAATCCACCGGAGGATAATACTTTCGGTTTGATACCAAGGTGCGATCCACAAAATACCAGTCTATCAGGAAAGCACGCTGCAGGGCATACACGCCTCCGCCCTCTATCCTCAGATGCGTATCGCGCCACTTCTGCTTCCCGGTGCCCTTCACATAGCGCTTGGCGATGTTCATGCCACCGATGAATCCTACCCTGCCGTCTATCACGCATATCTTGCGGTGATTGCGGTAGTTCACCTTGCTGGTAAACGCCGGAAACCTTACCGGCATAAACGAATGCACATCGATGCCCGCTTCCCTCATGCGCTCAAAGAAGGCATCCTTCACCTTCCAGCAGCCCACGTCATCGTATATCAGTCTGACTTCCACTCCCTGTTCCGCCTTGTCTATCAGGGCATCAGCCACCAGATAGCCCAGGGCATCATCCTCGAAGATATAGGTATCGAGATGGACATGATGCTTCGCCTTACCTATATTATATAATAAGGAGAAGATGAATTCATAACCATCAGTAAAGATATCCACCTGATTGTCCTTAAACGGGAATGCCCAGTTCTGATTGGTAAAGAGATTCATCAGCGGCTTGTTGTTGGCTGGGATATGCAGATTCTCCTGCTCGGCAAACTCCAGCATCGAACGCTTGGTCAACTGGTCCATGCTTCTATCGCTGATCAGCCGTTCCTTTCTCGTGTTCTGCCCGAAGAAGATGTAGAAGATGATTCCCACGAAAGGCATGAAAGCGAGCACAAGAATCCATGCCATCGTCTTGGCGGGCTGCCGGTTGTCCATCAAGACGGTGATGATAGCGGGAATCATGATCGCCATATAAAGCAAGAGATAAATCCAATGAATATATATCATACCTTTCTTTTTTAATCTAGTTGAATACCGAGTTGGTCTGGCTGGCAAGCAGCGAGTTCATCTTCTTCAGTTTCATAAACTCCTCCACCAGCTCCCTGTTCGAAGGATTTCTGGCAAATTCCTGCTGCACCTCTATCAGTCGCTGTGCGATATAATGTGTGCGGAAGCTCAGCAGATCCTTGAAGACAAACTGGCGCAGCTTTTCAGCGTTCAGCTGCAGCTGCAGACTCGCCGTAGAAACCTCCTGTTCTCCCGTCTGCAGACTGGCAATCCTGCTCACCTCCGGATCCGGATGGTTGGCAAAATAGTTTTCCGCCACGAAGTTCTCATCCTCCAGATGCTCCAGCGTTTCCTGCAAGATTCTGTTATAAAGCTCGTTATGGAATCTGAACTCATCGCCCGACATATCCAGATAAATATATTGTGCTATCGGCAGTTCTATATCGTTGCCCTCCACATCCTTCACCACGATATGCTTTTCTCCGTGGTGTATGATCAGCTTCACCAGCAGGTCCTCCACCTCCAGCAGCTTGTCCAGCGGCGTCACGCCCCTCATGGCAGCCTGCATTCCCTGCTGTGGGGCAGTAGCCTTCGGATCTTTCAGTCCAGCCGCGCGCCGTTCAGCCTTCACCTGCTCGCTCATGCCGTTTCTCACAAAGTTGTTCAGCGCATTCACGATAATCGCCTCGTTCACGCCCAGCCGGTGGGCGCAGTCGGTGATGTAAGAGGCTCGGGTAATCTGGTTCTTGATCTTCGAGATGCTCTCCACGATGCTGTTGATCGCCTGGCTTCTCTTCACCGGATCGGTCACGCCGTTCAGCGAGAGGTCGGTCTTAAACTGTATGAAGTCCTTCTGGTTTTCCTCTATGTATTTTCTGAAATCTGCAGCGGTATGGCTTCGGGCAAAGCTGTCAGGGTCGTTTCCATCCGGCAGGAAGAGCACCTTCACGTTCATCTCCTCCTCCAGCAGCATGTCGGTACCTCGCAGCGCCGCATGCACTCCCGCAGCATCGCCGTCGTAGAGCAATACGATGTTGCTGGTGAATCGGTGGAGCAGTCTGATCTGATGGATGCTCAGCGCCGTACCCGAGTTGGCCACCACGTTTTCGATGCCGCACTGGTGCATGGAGATTACATCCGTATATCCCTCCACCATATACACGCAGTCTTCCTTGGCGATGGCCTTCTTTGCCTGATACAGTCCATAGAGTTCCCGCTCCTTGTGGTAGATGACACTGTCGGGCGAGTTCACGTATTTCTGGCTCACACCCTTGGTACGGGTATCCAGCACACGTCCGCCGAAAGCCACCACCTTTCCGCTCACACTCAGCCACGGGAAGATGGCGCGCCCAGAGAATCGGTCCAGATACTTGTCCTGTCCGCTCTTGTTGCCCGCTTCCTCCTTATCCACCTTGAAGCAGAGACCGGTATCCACCAGGTATTTCGGCTGATATCCTTTCTTCACCGCCTCGTCGAAGAGCGCCGTGCGCTGGTTCAGGGCGAATCCCAGCTGGAATTTCCGGATGATGTCGTCTCTGAATCCTCGGCTTCTGAAATACTGCATGCCGATGGCTCTTCCGTCCACATCATTCTGCAGGATGTCCTGGAAGTATTTCGCCGCCCATTCATTCACGATGAACATCGATTCGCGTTCATTTTCGCGCTGCTTCTCCTCATTGGTCATCTCGCGTTCCTGAATCTCGATGTTATACTTCTTGGCAAGCCAGCGAAGGGCATCGGGATAGGTCATCTGCTCCAGCTCCATCAGGAAATTGATGGCATTGCCACCCTTTCCACAGGTAAAGCAGTGACAGATGCCTCGGGTTGGCGAAACGGAGAACGACGGATGGGAATCGTTGTGGAAAGGACACAAGCCGACATAGTTGATGCCGCGCTTTTTGAGCGTAACGAATTCGGACACCACCTCTTCTATCTTGGTGGAGTCCATGATACGTGCTATCGTCGGTTTGTCTATCATATTTTTCTATCTTATTTTATGATGCAAAATTAATACTTTTCTCTGAAAACACAAAACATTTAGGGAAAAAGACGTACAGAAACCGCATGGAAAGCCAAAATGAAACAAATAATAAAGAAAAGATTACATTTGACAAAGTAAAATACGATGAATATTTCTACCTTTGCAGCCATCAAACAACAAATACATAAACATATTTTTTATATGAGACTTAACAACATCAAGAAAGTATTTTTAGCTTCCGCTGCTCTCCTCTCAGCCATGAGCATGAGCGCAGCAGAGAGATTCGTCAGTTTCAAGCAGGGCGACCTGCTCATCAACGGTAATGACAAGGTAGAAATCTATATGGACGCCAACGACTGCCGTGGCGTGAGCTATGCTGCCAATGCACTGGTCAGGGACATCAGCAAGGTGAGCGGCTCCCAAGCCACCATCACCTCCAACCAGAAGGCAACCATCATCGTGGGAACCATCGGACATTCTGCTGCCATCGACCAGCTCATCAAGCAGAAACGCATCAACGGAAATCTGCTCAAGGGCAAGCGCGAGAAATTCATCATCACTGTGGTGGATAAGCAGCTCGTCATCGCCGGCAGCGACCGTCGAGGAACCATCTATGGCATCTACGAACTCTCCCAGCAGATGGGCGTATCGCCTTGGTACGACTGGGCAGACGTGCCCGTAGAGCACCACGACTCCATCTTCGCGAACCGTGGAATCTATACCGATGGCGAACCAGCCGTGCGCTATCGTGGCATCTTCCTCAACGATGAGGCACCTTGCCTCACCTCGTGGGTGAAGAATACCTACGGCACCGAGTATGGCGACCACCGCTTCTACCAGCGCGTCTTCGAACTGGTGCTGCGACTGAGAGGTAATATGATGTGGCCAGCCATGTGGGGCTGGGCTTTCTATGCCGACGATGCAGAGAACGAGAAGACGGCAGATGAAATGGGCGTGGTGATGAGCACCTCGCATCATGAGCCGATGGCACGCAACCACCAGGAATACGCCCGCAACCGAAAGGGATGGGGACCTTGGAACTATCAGAAGAACAAGGCTAACCTGCAGAAGTTCTTCCGTGAAGGCATCGAACGAATGAAGGGAACCGAACAGATTGTAACCATCGGAATGCGTGGCGACGGCGATGAGGCGATGAGCGAAGAGGCTGATACCCGACTGATGACCAACATCATCAACGACCAGCGCAAGATTATCGCTGATGTAACGGGAAAGAAGGCGAGCGAGACACCGCAGGTATGGGCACTATATAAAGAGGTGCAGGATTACTACGACAAGGGCATGAAGGTGCCTGATGACGTAACCCTGCTGCTCTGCGATGACAACTGGGGCAACGTGCGCCGTGTACCGAATGCCCAGGAACGAAAGCACAAGGGCGGATGGGGACTCTACTACCACGTAGATTACGTGGGTGCTCCAAGAAACTCGAAGATGCTCAATGTTACCCCCGTGCAGAACCCATGGGAGCAGTTGACACTTGCCTATGAGAACGGCATCGACCGACTCTGGATTCTCAACGTGGGCGACCTCAAGCCGATGGAATATCCTATCAGCCAGTTTATGGACATGGCGTGGAATCCCCGCAAATACGATGTAAACAGCATCACCCGCCACACCCGCGACTGGTGCGCCCAGCAGTTCGGCGAATCGCAGGCTGATGAAGCGGCACGCATTCTGAACCTCGTATGCAAATACAACGGCCGCTGCACTCCGGAGATGCTCGACAAGAACACCTACAGTCTGGAAAACGGCGAATGGCAGGAGGTGGTGAACCAGTATCTCCAGCTCGAAGCTGATGCCTTGCGCCAGTACAACAGTCTGCCTTCAGCCTATCACGATGCCTATCGCCAGATTATCCTCTTCCCTATCGAGATGATGAGCAATCTGCACCAGATGTATTTTGCCCAGGCACAGAACAACGCCCTCTACAAGCAGGGCAATCCGAAGGCGAATGTGTGGGCGGATGAGTGCGAGCGCCTCTTCAAGCGCGATTCAATCATCTGCGACTTCTACAACCACAAGATGTCGGGCGGCAAGTGGAACGGCATGATGACCCAGAAGCACATCGGCTACAAGAGTTGGAATGATGCCTTCGAGAAGGATACCTGTCCGGAGCTCTTCCGGGTATCAGTTTCCGAGGCTCCTGTTATCGCCGAACACAACGGTGTGGTGGAAATCGAAGCACCTTTCTTCGCATCGAAAACCGATGCTGCTCCTCAAGGGAAGGAGAAGGAGGGCGCCAAGTGGGTTCAGATTCCATTCATGGGCAAGAGCCTTGCCGGAATGACGCTCATGCCATACACCAAGGACGTGAAGGGCGCCAGCATCACCTATCAGTTCAAGATGAATGCCCTGGCACGAAATGCCGCTTCATCCAACAACGCAGAAAGCAAGAAGGTGCGCATCCACGTCATCATCAAGTCAACCCTGGATTACCAGAACAAGGGCGGCATGACTTATGGCGTAAGCGTAGATGGAGCCGAGCCAATCCTCGTCAACTTCAATCACAACCTGAACGAGAAGCCGGAGAATATCTACGACATCTACTACCCTACGGTAGCCACCCGCATCATCGACAAGGTGATAGAAGTAGAGCTACCAGCCACTGCCGACGGCATCCATACGCTCACCCTGATGCCTAACGACCCAGCCATCATCTTCGAGAAAATCGTGATAGACGGAAGAGAAGGCAAGCAGAGAGTGAAGGTAATATAAAGGTATAATATAATAATAAGGTTATAGGCACGCCCCCGAAAGGATGCGTGCCTATTTTTATAAAAAAAATGGTTAATTTATTTGGTAATCAGAAAGTTTCCTCGTATATTTGCAAAAATTATCAAGAGAAATCGCTTATGTGCAAATATGAAGAAATAGAAGGTTGGCGTCTTTCCAATGGCAAGACCATCCGAAAGATTAAAAAAGCCGTACATGAGAAGATAAATTTGGGGCGAATATATCTCATCATTAGCATTTTGCTTGCTTATATGGGAACTATTAGCATGCAAGCTCAATCATGCGAGGGACGAGTGTACCTAAAGAATGGTATCCAGCAACTCTATGAAAGTAATGACCGAATAGACTTGCCACGCAAGAAAAAGGATGTTCAAGTTTATAGAAACTTCTTTTCTCGCCAATGCACTAGCGATGTGATACCTTTCGCCAACATTGATTCTGTAGTAGTGTGGAATGCAACCTCCAAGCAAAACGTACGCACACTTGTTCCTTTGGAAAATGTGGGATGGAGCTGGCTATATATCAACCACCCACGATTGCAAGTCTATATTTATGCCTCCCAAGGTTATTCCGTGACGGACATGGGAGGAATGAAAGCTTGGCAAGGTAACACAGTAGCAGCAATGTTTTTCATCCCAAGCAAGACGGCTTGCGACTTCTATGTCAGACAGACTGATGGCAAGCTTATATGTCTGGGAGATACCTATAAGAAATGCGACAAATCCTTTATCCGAGAACTTTGCCACTGTGTAGGACTTTCGCAGGAATGGGAAAAGAAACTCATTGGACTAGGTGAACACAACCGAAGTTCTATGATACAACGAGTGATAGAAGTATTAGATGACAAACAATAAATAACAACTAAAAGGAATCATTATGAAAGTAATGAAGTTTTGGCTGCTCATGGCAGTAATGGTGGTAGCGATAGCTGCACACGCTCGCAAGAATGACGACCCAGAAATGCGTCATGTTCGCCTCACTATGATGGATGGCAAACAGATAGAGGGCTATATTCCTAAGAAGTATATGGGGTGGGCGCTAGAATATCAAGTAAGACTTGCCGAGAATCCAGATGGCAAAAAAGCCAAGAAGTACGATGCTGAGAAAGTAACCAAGATGGAATGGCTTGCACTCACCGAGGAACACCCTGAAGGCGAAGTGTGGGAACATTGCCAAACGATAGCACGTAATTCGATTAGGGCTGTAAAAGAGGATCGTCTTATGGAACTCCTTTACCGCGGCAAGAATGCATCTGTCTATAAAGTTCACGTATTTCTGCCTGGCAATGGCATAAACACAGGAAACTCTTGGGCTACTTGGTATGCACTGAAGCCTAATGGACAGGAAAGGGCATTTATTCTTTACAATGCAACGCTTGGCAAAATGGGAAGCCTGGATAGACAATTCAAGGATCAAAAGGAATATGAGGGACTGAAGGATTACATTCTTGAATGGTGGAACAAAGATAAGTCTTTAGCTAGGAAGCAACTGAATGATGGCGTAGCTATCTTTAGCCATATCTATGATGAATGGAAAGCAGCTTCCGGTAAACAATAATCGGGATTAAGATTCTCCAACTACAAGGTTGTAGAAACATAGTTTGGATTTTACCGCACACCTCACTAAGCAGCACTTAACTGATTATTACACAATAAATTAGGTAGTGTACGATGTTCAATCAACACCGCACCCGTACCCGAGCAATACAAGGAGTCATCAATATCCCAACATCAGGTGCCCTGAAGTATCCTTCACTTATCGTTTCGGAGGATACAAGGCTAAAAAGCATGAGGAAGTGGATACTTCGAGATTTGGAATATAAAATGGATTGGTTTGCGAAAATAGGCACGCATTCTTTTCTATATGCGTGCCTATTTCTCTTGCAAGATTTTCTTTTTTCTTGTTAATCTTTTCATGACAAGCACGAATACGGTCGAGCAACTCTTTCCAATAGTTGCCACCACCAAGATTTTTGAGTCGTTCATCGTCCATCGTAAACCCTTTTACGATGGACTCATTCCGTCGCTCTGTAGCCCAGTGACGGAAACGCGTACCTTGAATAGATTTTACACGATAGCCCACAGATATGATAACATCAAGGTTATAGAACTTCACTTCTTTGCTTTGGGTTTTTCCTGCCATAGCACCATGCTGAGTGGTCTGTCGGAATTTCCGACAAACCACTTTTTCGTCCAATTCTCCTTCCTTGAATATATTCAATATGTGCTCATTGATAGTAGAGCGCCCTTTATTGAAAAGCTCTGCTATCTGTTCCACATTTAGCCAAACCGTCTTATTCTCCAATCTCACATCAAGCTTCACGCCATCATCAGATTGGTAGATGATCATTTCTCCCAAATCAGTTTGGGGTGCGTCCTCCCATTTATAGCCACAATCCAAGCAAAGATGCAGTACACCCTCTGTCTGCACATTATCTGAATTGCACTTTGGACATTTTATATTATTCATCATTGTTTCGTCTTTGTAATTATCTAAGTCAAAAAATGATATTCTTGTATGACTTATGCTTAGACATTATTATTTTTCCATTTCCTTTCGCAAATCATCCAATACTTTACCTTTATATGAAAAGAACTTTGCACCTTGGTAAGCTCCAGAAGAATTTTGCTTTTCTAATGGAAGAAATGTTCCAACAAATGGAGATAGCTTATAAATGCGACCTTCATACTCTATCGTATTGTCACTTGCCACTTTCACATCAACCCCAGTTGGATCAAAAGTAACCATCTCTCCTATTTTGATACCAACCATACTAAACTTAAAACGCGGTCTTTTGTGCTCTTTCTCAGGCTTGTTTTGTTGTTGTGAGGCAAGAGAAGATACCTTTGGCTTATTGTCTTCATATTCCGTAACCACGGCATCATCTATCGTTTGGGCTATATCCTTGAATATATCCAAAGCGATTTGAGGTGCAACATTGAAGAACTCACGATTCTGACGGATTCGCAAATCCGTCAACCGGTCGATGGTTTTATGAACCAACTTCTCCACTTCATTATACTTCACCGTTCTCATTGTGGCAAAGATTTCGAAAGGCAAAGGCACAGCCGTGTTGTCCAACTCCTTCGAGCGGACATCCACTGGGCGTGAACTCTTGCCGATCTTTACCCAATCCTCCCGAAAGCTCGGATTGGTAAGGATATAAACATAACCTATTTCGTCTTTATTCATTGTGCTTTGTTACTTTAAATATTTGTCCAAGATGGCTTGCTTGGCAGAAGAAGCATTAGCTATCTGCTGATTCGCCTCCTTGATTTGCTCATCCAACTTTTGCAACTTTTTCACAACTTCTTTTTGAATTTCCACAGAAGGAAGAGTGATTTCGTACATTTCGATTGTTTCCTTCTTACCGCGAGGCATTTTCATACCTTTAATGTCAGACATAATATAGTCAAAAAACTCTTGTCGGCGTAAAGAATAATAAATAAAAGCCGAATCAACGCTATCTTCCTTTTCATTATGAAGCACTAAAACGTCAGGAGAACACCCACCATAACAATCTGCCATCCATAATTTCTTAAGATATGGTCGTATGTTTGAAAGCAGGATGTCACCTTTCTGATAAGCAACAACAGTCCCGACATTAGGAACACCCTCATAAGGCTTAACCCCTTCACAATTCTGCAACATATTATCTGTACTGATATATGAATTTGGAGCAATTTCTGCGTAATCTACTCTACCTTTTCCATATGTCATAAATGATTTCAAAGATTGACGTTGACCTTTTAAAGCATCAATCGTTGCTGAAATTTCAGAAATGGCATCCAAAATAACAGCATTATTGCGCTCAACTTGTGCATCAATCTTCTCACATTCTTCCGCAATTTTCTTCTGCACATCCATTGGTGGCAAAGGAACTCTTAGCTTCTTTACATATTTAAAATGACGTTCATATTTCCCACTATTTTCTATTTCTATAGAAGATAAGAAATAATACAAATATTTATTCAAGCAACCTTTTTCTTCTGACGTTTTGATTAACTGAGTGCCATCTGCACCTCTAAAAAACGGAAAATCTACATACTTTAAAGTACAGCTATGATCCCCAAATAGAATTAATGGAACATCCGTTATAGGATTGTCTTGATTTGTATATCCAGATATGATTTTATCTGTTTCTTGCGTCAATACAGGCCATTGTCCTTCCTCCAATAATTGTTCATTCGCAATTTTAGCTATTGAGCCCTTAATAGGCAACAAAATATCCTCCATAAGAGAAGAATTCCAGCGGTATTCAATTTGCTTCTTTCTCAAAGAAGTCTTGAACTCTTTAGTAAAAGCTGTTCTTGTGAAATCTAGCATGTTCACCAAACGCCCCTTTGTGACATAAGCCTCCAAGTTCTTTGGTATTACGACTTCTTCTCCCATAAAGTTTTTGCGAATCAAAGTATTGATCTTATCATCGTCAAAAAGATTAGCAGGATTAAACAGAGGAGTCTGCACACCATCAATACCGCGAATTTGGCTCATGGTATCATCGTCCTCACCATCCTCGTCATCGCTTGACTTTGCCTTACCAACATTCAGATACTGAATACCCTCATTGCCTTTACTGTCACTCCAACCATACCCCAAGAACTTCTTGACATCTGATGTAGAAGTTGGAGACTTGATCAATAGCACAGGTTGAGCAACAGCATGAGCCAAGACAAAGTAATATACTTTCTCTTTTTCTATGGCTGTAACAAAATTCAAGAAAGCCTTTTCCTTGATTTGGTTTTGCTCCACCAAAGGCAATTGCTTGTATGTTCTTGTGTTGGCACGAGAAAGATATTTGCTTCTGATAGTTTTAGCCTCATCACAAACATCCTTCATGGCATTGCGCTGATTGCCAAAGAAAGAGGCATAATAAGTTTGGATGGTCTCAGTATTCAAGAAACCATCATTTATCTCTCCACCAATAAAAGTTTTGTAGTCATCTAATTGATAACTACAATGATTGCAATAAAGTCCCAACAAATATTCATCTTGATAAACAGCATTGGTTTCATCACGCTGTGCAAACCAACTATTCACTCTATTTTTATAGTGATCAGCATCAGGTGTATTCGTTTCCTTACGACGCAAGAACATTGTAACAGTATTTGTTCCTGTTTGTCCAAAGGTTCCACTTCCAAACTCTGCCAAAGCCACAATATCGAAGCACTTCAAGATAATCTCACGAGCATGAGCATGGATTCCATTTCTATTCAATACAGACACTGGCAAGATGATTCCTGCCACGCCACCACTTTTCATCAGTTGCGCAGCACGCTCAATGAAGAATGCTTCAATAGCATTGCATTTATCCGTATTCAAATCATCGTTATACAAAGAGTAGCATTTACGCTGCTCCTCTGTCAAAGTATCCAAGAAACCAGAAACTGAATATGGAGGATTAGCTACCAAGACCTCGTATTGTCCATCCTTTACATCAGCATGTTTAACCAAAGCATCAGCATAGACAATTTTGATATCGTCTTGCCCATACATGAAGGCAGAAACCTTTGATACTTTTGACAAACGATACTCTTTCTCTATACCCGTGATTCGAGAATAATACTCCTTGAGAGGAATATCCTTGCGATACTTCTCCACAAACTCCTTGATTCTTACTGCATACTCCGTCAAGAAGTGACCTGCTCCACAAGCATAATCTATTGCCCATGGTATATCCTCATTATCTCTCACAATATGCTCTAATGGCAAGGAAGATACAAGGAAACGAACAATAGGCATCGGAGTGAAGAATTGTCCCTCACTCTGCTTGATACCCCTATTCAAGAATCCCTCAAACAAGTCACCCAAGAATTGGTTCTGGTTTACCTGATCCGTTTTCAAACGAATATCCTGAAGCATCTTCACCATCTTCCTTAACACCACAGCATTCTGACGGAAGAGTTTTTCATTATGTACACAGATAAACGAGAAATCATTATCCGAGAAAAACTTTAAGGCACGGAAATACTCCATGATAGTTTTCTTTGTTGCATCAGGGTCGTTCTTAAATCTCCTAAAAGCCAAATCTATCTGGCTGTTTTCTATATAAGTAACCTCCTCATTCAAGAAACGCATCATTCCATCACGGTACAATCGTTGCAAACGGTCTTGCAACTGGAAATCATCATCATACGCAGTACCTTTCCAGTAGAAATGCAAATTTTCAGGGTTATTGGTTTCATCCACTACTTTTGCCAAGAACAAATTAACCAACTTATCGAAAGCATTCTCTCGTCCGCTGACATTATGCTGACGCAATATGAGTGCAAACTCATGATACTTCTTTTGAATCTCCTCATTGTTCACCTCAACTAAGTCAGCAACAGTATATTTGTTCTTGCCTAGCTCGTATGGTCTAATATCATCCTCGAACAAACCACGTGTAGCATATTCACAGCTATAAGTATCTCGCCAAACACGATAACGCTGCTTGTCGTTCTTATTCTGATAGCTCTGTGCATTCTTATCTGATTCCAACAAATCCTGGTTGTCTTGTACATTTATCAATTTATACTCTGGCAGGACTTTTCCGTCAACAATACCAGACGTATAAAGGCACAAGAATTTAGTAGCTGGCTCTTGCTGGAAATAAGAAAACAACTGAGCACCATCATCCAATGTATCATTCCATGCCTCGTTAAACTTAGCACCGCTTGTTTTGCACTCGATGATAAGCAAAGAGATCTTATCATCATCATTACCATCAAAGGCATTATCTGAATAAGTGCGAACCCAAATATCAGCATATCCTCCCTTGGTACCATGACCTAATTTCCAATGAGGCTCCAACTCTATATGATTAGCATGGTATCCCTTAGACAAAAGACGGTCAACACATTCCAAAACCACAAGATTCTCGTCTTCACTAAAATTGGAAGTCGTAGAACGATTGACTGTAATTCCACTATTTTCGTAATATATACGTTCTTTCTCTACATCAACCTGTAAGGGATGCAGAGCTGTGTCGTATTTTTTTGTATAGACATTACCATCTTGGCGAAACCCAAGTAGGTTTAATAATTCTATTATTTGTTTTTTTACCATTTGTTGGTCTATTTTTTAATCCTTTGTATAATCTATACGAATGCCCTTTAGTTTTTGACCATCCGAAATTTACTGCAAATTTACTATAAATTTCGGATAAATCAGCAAAACCGACTAAGAAAATGAAAAATAATTTTAAGACATCTATTAATCCCCTACAATTCAGCACCTTGACATAACACTATAAAATCATATATTCCAAAGAAAATCCTCCTTTTTATTCATTCTAAATGAGTAATTTCAATTATTTTTACTCATTCAGAATGAGTAATTCAGAGCAAAGCCACTCATTTCGAATGAGTATTTCTTGAAATTGGCAAGGGTGAGATGAATGGTAACAATGTTGTGACTTATATGATGCAAGGAAGCTATTATAAAGATGCAAGAAAACAATTATAACGATGCAAGAAAGCAATTATATCGATTGCGTGACATTTGTCATGCGATTATACGACACTTATCATACGGTCGGATGACAAATGCCGTATAATCACATGACATATACCAATGTTTAAATAAACCTAATAGTTTAGGGCGGACGCATCAAAATGCGTTCGCCTCCAAAAGTTTTGACAGGTAATTTTCGTCCCAGCCAGCTTTCATCCTTTTTAAGTTGAGACTTCCCTTGACCGTTTTGTCTTTTTTAAGGATGGACAGAGCAATCTTAGTTATAGTAGAAAAGTTTCTTGCTGCATTTTTTACCTTTCTACTTTCGTCTTCTCTAAAGGTAAAGTCTAATTGCCAGTGCAAATTATTCTCTATGCCCCAATGTTTCCTTATGGCATTGGCGATTTCCTCAGGCTTTTCATTTCCTAGGGAAGTTACATAGTACCTGATTTCCTCTGAAGTTTCACCTGTTGAGACAATCGTTCTTCGTGATAGAATACCAACTATAGATTTTAGCCCTTCAAATTTGTTCTTGAACATTTTTTGCGTAATGCTGCCATAACTTACCACTATACATTTTCTTTCTTCTAACCTACCATGTCCTCTGTCAAAGGAAGTATACTTTGCAACTATACCCTGATAGTCCCTATAAATGTTTTCGGCTATAATATTCTTTGCAAAATCATAGCTTGTCTTTTGATTTTCCTTCAATGCAATAATATAATCTCCGTTTCCCTCTCTTATTTTCTTGGTTATAGAGGTTTGGCATCCCATGGCATCAATCGTTACGATGGTGTCATTTAAGTCTATTGCGCTAAGCAACTTTGGTACAACGGTGATTTCGTTAGTCTTGTCGCCCACCTTCTCTTGAGCCAGAGAGATATTGTTATCAGAAGACCATGCCGATACAATCCACATACGAAAATCATCTTTGCCCAATGTGTGCTCTGAATCGCATTTGCTAGAGCCACGCATCAACTTGCCGTCAATAGCTACTATACCTTTAACCTCGCCAATAATTTCTTTGACCCAATTGCGAAAAATTAATTCAAAGCCCTTTGGATCAAATATGGAAAAGAAACGATTGAAGGTGTCATGGCTTGGAATGTGTTCCAAACCTACCAAACGGGATTTGAAGAACTCCTTCTTAGTCCTTCCAAACTCAGCAATTTCATCCCATGTTTGACATCCAGCTAGTACAGCTGCTATAGTAATATAGATGATATGTTCCATTTTATGAACAGTTCGTCCGGTGACTCTTGGGTCAGGAATTTGTTTAGATAACTTAATAATGCTCATTTTGTACCTTTTAATTGTTTAATTATTCCTTACAAAGATACAAAATATTTTTAATATAAACAAATATAAATAGTTAATAATCAATAAGATATGGCTTAAATATATATATATATTAAAAGGTAAAAAGTTTAATGCGTTTGCCCTGCCTAATAGTTTACACCAAAAGATACAAGTTATCACATTATTATATATATTTGCATCATCTTTCATAGAAGACAAAGAATATAGAAAACAACGAACCATCAAACAACAAGAAATATGGAACTGAAATACGACATTTACACTCTCAACAATGCCCAGGGCACAGGAGAAAAGCGCCAATACGTTCGTATCGTGCAGCATGAACCTATGACCGAGAAGCAATTGCAAGAGAAAATCCAGAGCCGCTGCTCACTCACCAAGGGAGATGTGGCTGCGGTGTTGGCAGAGCTTCACGACCTTTTGGTGGAAGAATTCTCCATGGGACGCCGCTTTTACATCCCAGAGATAGGCTACTTCTCCATGTCGGCTAGCCTAGAGATGCCAGAGGAGAATCCAGACAAGAAGATTACGGGCAAGGAAGTACGCATCACCGGCATCAACTTCCGACCAGAAGGTAAGCTAATGGAGGAAGTACAGCGCAACGTCCATTTCGTCCGCTCCCGCTATTCCAACCAATCTACAAAATACTCCGAGGAAAAGATGTTAGAGAATATCAAGGAGTATCTTCAAAAGAATCGTTACATCACCACTCGCATCATGCGCATCCTCTTTGGCTTGACTCCTTACATGGCACAGAAGTGGCTCAACCATTTCTGCGAGAAAGGCATCATGGAGAAGGAAGGCACCCAGCATGCTCCTATCTATTTTTTGAAGTGAAGGGAGGAAGAAATTCTATATTTCAATTTAATCATCATTATTATGACAAAGGAAGAGCTGATAGACAGAATCAACGACATCGAATGGGAGGACTTCGAGGCTAAGGAGGCCAAGAGTGAACTCCCTAAGAATATATGGGAGACCGTAAGTGCATTCGCCAACACTTCCGGCGGATGGATAGTGCTTGGAATAAAGCAGAATGGCAAGAAGTTTGAAATATCAGGAGTTGACAATGCAGAGAAGTTGGAACAAGACTTCCTGGGCACCTTGCGTTCTCAGAAATTCAATGAGCCAGTCGATGCCAAGAGCATGCTCTATCATATAGATGGGCATAAGGTTTTGGCATTTCATATCGCCTCATCACCCCACAAACCCATCTACTATAACAATCCGCAGAATACATTCATCCGATTCGGCAGTGGAGACCAGCGAGCTACCAATGGCGAGATAACCGCCATGTTTCATAACCAATCATTCGGCATCAAGTCTGAGCAGATACTCTTAGCCTCCAATCTCTCCATGCTCAACGAGGATACCATTCGCGACTATCGCAATTACTTCAAGCTATACAGTCCTCGACCTAATCTGATAGGCAATGACATCGCCGACTTCTGCAAGCGCATCGGCATCGCCGATAATGAGGGACATCTGAATTATGGCGGCTTGATGTGCTTTGGCAAAGAAGAATGGGTTCGCCGCTATGTCCCTACGTTTTGGATGGACTTGGTGGAGATTCCTGGCAGAAGCGTGAGAGAAGCACGAACTCGCTATACCTATCGCATCCCAAAGCAAGAGAACCTTTGGGAGTATTTTCAGATTATGATTAGGAGACTGCGCCTCATCGTGGATACTCCATTCATGATGAACGACGAGGGATTCAATGTGGAAGACCGCTCGCAATTCAAGATTCTGAGAGAGGCATTGGTCAATATGCTCTCCCACTTCGACCCTTTCAGCACCATTCACTCCTGCATCCATATCTACACCGACAGAGTCGAGTTCTTCAATGCAGGTGGCTATCCTGTGCCTATATCCCAACTGGGCAACCATCTCTATTCTAATCCTCGCAACCCGATTATCGCCAAGATATTCAGACTGGTTAATCTATCAGAGACTATCGGCTATGGTTTCGATATGATGAACGAGTGGAAAGAAATCACTGGCAATGACGTAACTTTTGAGAGTGATATTTGCACCAGCACTGTCACTTTTTGGCTGGATAGTGACAGAGTTAGTGACAGAGCTACTAACAGAGCTACTAACAGAGCTACTAACAGAGCTACTAACAGAGCTGAAGGTGATAATACATATACAGATGCAACAGACAAAGTTGTATCCATTCTTAAGTTCTGCAAAGAACCAAAATACAGAAAGGAAATATACGATTTAATTGGTGTTACGTATCAACAATGGAACTTCAAGGCATTCATCGAACCTTTGCTACTTCATGATTATCTGGAACTTACGGTACCAGATAAGCCGACAAGTCCTAAGCAACAATACAGAACAACCAAAAAGGGTTTGTTGTTCTTGGAGACAATATAAACAATCCGACTCTGTCGTTTTGTTTTGATACAGAACGACAAAGTCAACGACAGAGTCAGATAATTCAAGCTCTGCTACTTTTCATGAAATAGTAACAGAGCTAGTAACTATGTTAGTAACCATGTCGGTAACTATGTCAGTAATTATTTTCAAAAAAAGAAAAATTATGAACGATATAAAACTTACATCAGATAAAATAGGGAAAAAAGAAGTTAAGAAACTACGCCAAAAGCTTTTGAAAGACTTTCTTCACACATTTCCTCTGGATTCGCTCCAAGGCATGACTTTGGAGCAATATACCAATTTGAACAAAGATGACTCTTTCTGCTATTGGCTAGAATCTCGCACATACGAGTTGGGATCTATATGGGGTGGCTCATCATATAAATTTGGTATCTATGAATATCGTATTAAGACCAATATTCACAACACAAAGTTTATCAGCGATGAAAAATATGCTTGGTATGCAAGATATAATAAGCCTACAGCTCAAGAAGCTTTTAACGTAGTAAAGAACGCTATCATCAAAATTGCAACAAACGCCAGCAATGGAAACTTTGAGGTTTTAGATACGATCACAGAATTAGGAGAAGGCTACAGATGGAAGATAGCATTCTTATACTCCAACAACCAACTTATCCCCATTTACAAGAAAGACATGCTTGTACAATTGGCAACACATTTTGGTTTAGCAGGAGCTAAAGCTATGCCTATATCAAAACTTCAAGCTTTCCTAATGCAGCAGAAAGGAGACAAGGACATCTTTGACTATTACGAAGAATTGCTTACTATTTTGAAAGAATTAGACTATGTTCAGACTACAGAAGCTACAAATGAGACAGAAGACAATATCAACAAGCAATATTGGTGGCTCGTAGCCAGCCCTAAGATTTGGAGTTTCTCCAAGA
>ENA-OPCK01000205-OPCK01000205.1-human-gut-metagenome-genome-assembly--contig:-NODE-205-length-35105-cov-14.610442_pt1 | contig 35105 bp, 20 predicted proteins | sample MGYA00241249_ERZ501478 | MGnify/ENA primary metagenome ERZ501478 (study PRJEB25962, sample SAMEA2042629) | human gut metagenome | biome: human gut; feature: human-associated habitat; material: faeces...
CGCTTACCGCGGGAACATAAGAACATAAGCTACATAAGAAACATATAAGGCCGCTACGCGGCGGACGGCCACGGACTGACGTCCGGGTGGCCTCAAGAAACATAAGGGCTGACGCCGTAGCGGGGCTTGGAAGCCGCTAACGCGGGAGACAGAAGAACATAAGCTACATAAGAGACATAACTACTGTCTGAGACTGCGCCTCAGACGATAAGGAACATAAGGGTGGACGCTGAGGGAGGGGGCGGTGGACTGTTTTTAGGGTGACGCAAAGCGGGGTTTTCTGTTACGGGAGGACGGATTTTTTGTTACGGGGGAGCGGATTTTATATTGATCCGAGAAAAAAATCGGGCTGGCACGGGCGCTTTGACGGTGTTTTTTTTGTGAGGAGCGGCTAAGGGCAGATATGTGATGGGTGGTTGGGCATGGGGGCTTGGGGGCATACATATATATATAATACCACGGCCTCACGCGTAATATTATTATATATATTGTGTAATGTTTGCGTATTTGCAGAATGACAACCCTGCCGTGCAAGTATGGAGTAACATTATGACGTGGAATAAATCCTTCCACTGCTACGCGATTGGGCTTTTGGGGAGTCAAGCATTTTGACAACTGCTATCTCTGAATGAAGTGTTGGTCATGGCGTTTATCTCAAATACACATACAACATTATTCTCCATGTTAATGTTTGTATAAAATGGGGGGTAATTCTTAAACAATTACATTTGCATACATTTTGTCAGAATTAGTTTTCGAGCAGTAAAGCTAACGGGATAATGAGAGGATATACCGACTCTTTCAATCTGTTGATAATAAATAGAGATTGCAGACTTTGCAAAAATAGGAATCGACTCGTTTATCCATTAACTTATTGATTTGTTAACCAATTCAGTCAACGTGTAATAAGTATATGCTCAAATTTTGTTTATATAATGTCGGGTATCAGTCAATAAGTTTTGGTTTCGGCACACATAACTCATTGCGTCCACGCTTCGACCTTAAAATCTGACACTGGCACTACACCATTCGTATCAACAGACTTAGGGCATTTACAGAGACATATATGGTATAACTTTAGATTTTATATATGGCACAAGAGCACTCATTGATTGCCAATTCGGGCATTCAAGTTATTACGCTATCGTTAGACATAAACACCCAGGATAAATTTAAGATGTGGTATCATGAATGGCACGACACAGCTCAAGGCGAATGGCTGCTCGCGCCAGTACATGAACTGCGCACGGAGGACGCTTGCTATTACTATAACAAGCAGGAACTGTTTAGGGGTGGATATTTGAATGACTCGACTGCAGAGATAGATGTGAACGACTTGAAACTTGACGGTATCATGCCGCTCAGGATTGATGATGATAATTGTAATGGTGTGGAGGGTGAAATCTACTGCATGAGTTTTTCAGACCGCAGCAACGATTTAGCATGTTTCGAGGGAGTGTGGCTTCCGCTGCCATACTTTTTCAAGCGTACAGCCAAGCGTTTTGAGTTTGGCCCGTTTAATTGGGCCCGCATGAAGTTGCTGCCTGCTGGTGAGGACAAAGGTATAAAGCATTACAACGTGGTGCTTGCGTTTGACACGCGAGCGTGCTACGAGGAGGATGGCTACATGGAGTGCCCGGTGTTTCCGGACGCCTTTAAGAATGACATGGACTTTGAGTTGTGCAGTAACGAGTTTATGGTGATGGATTATTGCTCGCCCGATAATAGCTGCAACTATGTGGACACTTATTTGTTGCATTTGGTTCACCCCGATGTACAACAGGTGCAGCAATTAAAAGGCACTCGCGTGCGCCGCACATCTTACATAGCCTCGTATGCATTTTTGATTAACTATCTTGCGCAAAAAGGAGCTTTGCCCCGAATAAAGCTGTACAAAGACACAGATGTGGAGGTGAAGGACGTGGACATGGTGGTTGACATTGGCAACTCGCGCACCACTGCACTGCTTATTGAGGACCATGCCAATTTCAACCAAGTGCGGCAACTTGAGCTGACGGATTATACCAATTTGGTGGTTGAAACAGACGATGGCCTTGCTGTGAACAAGCATGACAAGCCTTTTGACATGCGCTTGGCCTTTCGTAAGGCCAGTTTTGGCGATTTTGGCATGAAAGACAGCCGTCAGTTTGTATACCCCAGTTTGGTGCGCCTTGGCGAGGAGGCCAACACTCTCATACATTTAAGCACGGGTGATGCAGAATCGCTATCGACCTACTCGAGTCCCAAACGCTATTTGTGGGACTGGCGTCAGAACAAGGAAGAATGGAAATTTATGGTGCTTGACGGCGAACCTGACAGCCACATACTGAACTTGCGCGGCATTACCAACCAGCTGAAGCGTGACGGCCAACTTGACTTAGGCGGCCATGGCGGGAGTTCGTTCCATTACTCTCGCCGCTCACTGATGACTTTTGCCTTTTTGGAAATGCTGGTACAAGCACGCACGCAGATAAATAGCGAGTCGTACCGTTCGGTGCGCAACGGATTTGGCAAGCCTTCAGTGCCGCGTCGTATACGCCGCGTGGTAGTAACATGCCCCACTGCCATGTCGGGAGTGGAGCGCGACGCGCTTGTGCAATGCGCCAAAGATGCGGTTGTGCTGCTTGAAAACTTTGGATACGATGATCCTGCAGACAACACCACTCCGGGCAAATCGGTTGAGATAGTGCCTGCAGTCACACCAAGAAGTGGCGAACGTGCATGGTACTACGACGAGGCCACCTGTGCGCAGTTGGTGTATATGTATGGCGAGGTCGGTCAGAAGTACAAGGGTTGCTGCAGCGAGTTTTTCAGCCTTTATGGCAAGATGGAAGATGGCGACACGCAGCCAAGCATTACGGTTGGGTCGCTCGACATAGGTGCCGGCACTACCGATTTGATGGTGAGCAAATACACCTATACTAAGGGAGACGTAACCACCATCACGCCCGACCCGCGCTTTTACGACAGCTATTACTTTGCTGGCGACGACATGTTGCAGGCCTTGGTCAAACATGTCATGATACTTGGCCCGGAGAGTGCGTTCAGGAAGAAGTTGGAGGGCCTTACGGACAAGCAGTATCGTCAAAAGATGAAGGACTTCTTTGGTAAGGACTATAATGGTCAGACAGTAGCCGACAGAATGCTTCGAAGGGACTTTAACATTCAGTATTCGATGCCGCTGATGTGCCACTTTCTTGAATTGATGAAGGAAGGCAGCAAGAATTGTGTTGTGAAATATGCCGATGTATTTGCAGAATGCCCGCCTAACGCGATGGTAATAAATGGTTTTGCTGAACGTATGGGCATAGATGTGACCGAGTTGTCGTGGAAATACGACAGTGAAGCGGTGCAACAAATTGTGCACAAGGAGTTTGAGCCCTTGCTCAAGAAAGTGGCCACCATTATGTTTTCGTACGCCTGCGATGTGGTGCTGCTTTCGGGGCGTCCGGCATCGCTCCCGGCCATACGTGATATATTTTTGAAATACTACCCAGTGTCGCCCAACCGTCTCATTGTGCTCAACAACTATTATGTAGGCGACTGGTACCCCTTTGGCGAGAATACAGGCCACGTTAAGAATGCCAAGACTATTGTGGCCATGGGCGGCGTGATAGGTCATTATGCTTCGGCACTTTCTAATTTGGACAAGTTCTCCATCAATCTTGACTTGCTTGACAAGCACTTGACGTCGACGGTCAACTACATTGAAGCCTCACGCGACGGGCAGCCTATCGACTACTTGATTACTCCCGACAAGAGCTGTGGTGACCTGACAGTGAGCAGCATTCCGCTGACACTCAATGTGCGACAGATTGGTATGGACTCGTATCCAAGCCGTGCCTTGTATACGATAGACTTTAACCGTCACAAGATGGCCGACCGCATAAGGAAGAAGGCCCTGCTGAACGACGAGGGCTGTCTGACCGACGCCAAGGTGGCCGGCCTTGTGGGCGAGGCGGTGGATACGCTAAAGAAACGTATGCCGTTCAGGATAACCATTGAACGCGACGCAGACAACAAAGAGAACCTTAGCATCACTGCCATTACGGACCGTAACGACAACGATGTGACAGAGGGCAATTTGGAGGTACACATTCAGAGCCTTGGCATTGACGGGCAATACTGGCTCGACACGGGAGCATTTGACTTTTAACAAGTAGTTTCATCATGTTACAAGATATAATACAACACATAGATTTGGTTGACGGCTCGATTGCGTGGGCCAAGGAGCACGGCAAAGAGTCGTTCCCCTGCAACACGTTCAAGGACTGGCGACGCCGGCTCAAGCGCATATATGCGGCATTGGAGGAGAAGTGTTCGGTGGCGGCCTATGGCGAAAGCCAGGTGGGCAAGTCATACTTGATGAGCAGTTTGCTTTCTTCGCCCAATTCGCCGTTTGTCATTACCAATGGTGGCAAGGCTTACAGCTTTATCGACGACATTAACCCAAGCGGTGGCAACAATGCCAAGATTGAGTCGACTGGCGTAGTGACACGCTTCACACTGGACGGGGGTAACCCTCTGATGCGCGACTACGTGCGTGTGCGCAACTTGTCGGTGGTAGACATCATTCTGCTTATAGCAGACTCTTACTACAACGATATCAAGATAGACCCCGACAATGTGCTGCGCTACGACGACATCAACCAGGCATTAGAGGAGATGAGCGCTCTGTGGTCGAAGCGCGTGGCTGTGCAGGACAAAATCGACGAGGACGATATAAGAGACATTGTGGACTATCTGCACGACGTGACGGGCAATGCGGCCGGGGCAGTGAACCAGTCGAACTTTGGCAAGGTGGTGGCCCCGGTGATAAAGTATGTGCCTTACGACAAGTGGGTGGACGTGTTCGGCTTGTTGTGGAACCGTAACAAAGAGCTAAACCACCTGTTCGGTGTGCTGATAAACGAGTATAAGAAACTTTGTTTTGAAACGGACGTGTATGTGCCGTTTACAGCTGTGCTGCGCGACAAGGGCACGCTGCTCAAAATTGAGTGGCTTGACACGGTGTGTGGCATACACTCCGACACAGGTCATGACGAGATCTACACCGATGTGTATGATGCACGAGGCAATTTGTTGGCGCGCGATTTTCACAAGGGCAACCTTTCGGCCCTGGCTGCCGAGCTCACCTTTGAGTTGCCGGCCGAGTTGGCTGAGGATCGTCGCTTTTTGCACAAGCTTGACTTGCTTGACTTTCCTGGCGCGCGCTCGCGCGAGAAATATAAGGAGCGCGAGATAGGTTCGGTGCTGCCCAAGATGCTGCGTCGCGGCAAGGTGGCGTACCTTTTCAACAAGTATTCGCGTTCGCTGCGCATCAGCAGTGTGCTGTTCTGCCACCACAACGACCAAAAAGCCGAGGCTACTATTGGCGAGACCATTAATAGTTGGATTGAAGACAACATAGGCGCCACCCCCGAGGAGCGTGCACACATGCTGAACAGCACCAACGGCATTGCGCCACTGTTCATGATAGCCACAAAGTTCAACATCGACCTTGAAAGGACCAAGACCGACAATGTGTCGAACCCGGACAAGCTTGACGCCCACTGGAACCGCTTTGACACGGTGTTTCCTGAAATAATCAAGCCCGACACATGGCTTGACCACTGGGTTAAGCCAGGGGGGCTGTTCAAGACGGCGGCATTCCAGAACATCTATCCGCTGCGCGACTTTTATTGGTCGGGCAAGAACGGGGTGTTTGACGGCTATAGCGACGGTGTGGTGAAGAGTGAAGAGAAATGTGTGCATACCTTTGAAGACTACCCCGACTACTTTGACAATCTGAAGCAGAGCTTTATGCGCAATGAGTTTGTGAAACGTCACTTTGCCAACCCCGGGCAAACGTGGCATGATGTGGCCACAGTCAACAATGACGGTTCAAAGGCCATCATTCGCAATCTTGACGCCATAGCCGGTGTGCTTGATGCTGCGCGCTGCACGAAATATGGTACGCAGCTCGCCCAAATTAAGGACGAGATGTGCAAGGCCCTGTCAGTGTACTTTGAGCCAGAGGACAAGGAGGCCAAGAATCTGAAGGTAAAGCAAATAGCCAGTGACATAAGGTTGTCGCTAATACTGAGTGTGGGTGAGCGGCCCGAGGTGTTTGGGCGTATCATTGACAGTTTGATGGTGCCGGTAAGCGACCTTCGCGACATAGCCTACGACATTATTATATGCCACGCCGACACGCCCCGGGACTTTTCGATGGTGAACTTTGTGCGCAAGCAGGTTGACATTGACCCCACTGGCAACAAGGCCGACAATGTGCGCAAACTGTGCGAGTATTTTGGCTGTGACACGGCTCAGCTCGAACAGGCTCTGAAGGCTCGCGGCTGCACGGTGGACGAGGTGGTGGAGAGCCAGACAGAGACCCTGACCACCGTGGCCGATGTAGTGGCCAAACACATAGTAGATTATTGGACGGGCTACATCAACAGCCAGGTCAAGATGCTTGAGCCTATGCTGCCCCATGCCGATGAAGTGGTGTTCATGCTTGCCTCGCTGCTCAAAAAGATGAAGTTGAGAAATGTGCTGGCCGAACGGATTGGGCACTACTGCAATGTGTTCAGCCCTGACGAGCAACTCAATGCCATAGCGGACTATGCCGCGCTCACGCTGAACAACTTTGTGAGTACCGCGGGACGCAGCTACATCAGCGACAGCGAGGCCGATGCCATACGCGCCAAGGCAGCGACGTGCCATATCAAAGTTGACCTCAGCCCTGCTGCATGGACTGTAAGTCGCAAGCCACAACCACTGCTGGAAACGCTGAGGGCATTTGACGCGGCCTCAGACATCAGCCATGTGGACAAGCACACACTCACGCAACTGCCGCTTTGGGACAATTTTCAGCGTTGGGAGAACCTGGTGACCATCGGCCTGCTATATGCCAGTGACATATCGCACACCGACCCTGTGGCCAACGCGCAGATTAAGCGCATCATTGACAGTTGCAGCAAACTGTATGGTACGCATAATGATTAACAAACAAAAGAAGATATATGGCAGCACACACATTTCGTGGCAAGCAAAGGTTGTGCTACACGGAGGTGAACGACTTTACCGATTTTCAAGGCATAGGGCATGACCCACTATACAGGAGGTACGACAGCGTGTTAAGCGTGGTAAAAAAGGTTGTACCTCAGCACCTTTGGCACTTTCTTGCCACGCCCGACTACTTGGAGGATAGCGATCAAATATGCTGGTACGTGGATCAATGGGACGAGCGCCCCACCCGCTTGAACGAACTGTCGGGCCAAGAGCTTGACGAATATCAAGAACTGCTCAAACACACCGTCGAGGCATATAAAATGGCCGCTTCGGAACTGGACGGCGACGATCTGCAAATAATGGCCGGTGCCATCAAATATGCGGACTCTGGACAGGTGTACTGCGGCGACGGAAAGGTGTACCTTGTGGCATGGGGCATGAAACCCGCCACACACCGGCACAAGGTGATTGGCACAGTTATTCACGACTATGACTATGTGAAAAAGTTCAAGGTAAGGTTCGATGCCGGCGCACATGGTTCCATTGCACCACTTGACAGAACCGTAAGCTTGGCAGGGGGCACCACGCTGACCGAAACGGAGGTGCCGCAGGTGACAGTTCACGAGGGCTGGACCCTGGTTGGTTGGTTACCTGACATGCCTGTGGGACAGGTGGTGAATGCCGACATGGCCTTTACTGCCCAGTACGACCAATGTCCGCCCCCTGTGCCACCGCATGTTGAAGATTGTGCGCCCGATGCCGGAGAGGAGAATGATGGGGCGGACGATGACTATAAAGAAGAGGACACTTGCTACAACTGCCGATTTGAGGCTGGCGAGCATGGCACGCTGAACGGGCCTGCCACACTGCACAAAGCCGCTGGTAGCACCATTGGCAGCAATGAGGTGCCTGCTGTCACGCCCCACAAAGGCTACCGCTTTACGGGGTGGAGCAGTTCGCCCGTCAATGCCGCAGTTGATGGCGACAAGGTGTTTGTGGCACAATACGAGAGGGTGGTGCCATGGTATAAGCGATGGTGGTTGTGGCTCACTGGCAGCGGTTGCTTGAAATGGCTGCTGTGGCTGCTGCTTGCCCTGCTGCTTGGGTTGTTGCTCATTGGGGTGCTCAAGGGGTGCGAGGGTTGCACTGGCCACCATACCCCCGTAAATGGTGTGGTGCCTGCCGACACCCTGACGCGTGCCGACGGCAGCATGGTGGACGACAACGGCTATGCCCGCCCCGTGACGGGCGACGACGGCCAGTTGCCCGACGACGAAATGATTGTGGCCCCCGTCATGGGCGAGGGGGGCAGCGAACCGCCCATTGTTGAGCAGCCCGGAGCCCCGAGCATCATGGCCAACCGCCTGTTCCTGTTTATGGAGGAGGAGAACGACAATGTAGAGGCCCTTGCACGCGACTTTAAGCGCGCTTACCCTGGCGAGCAATACGGCATTATTGGCTATGACAAGGAGGTGAAGCTGCTTGTTATACAAGTGCCCGAGGCCGAACGGAACCATATCCGCCAAACAATCAACCGCCGCATACCAGGGCACAAGTTTATTGTGTTTGACGAGGAGGTGTACGAACTAAACGGCCAGGCGAGCACCCAGTCTGAGCCGGCCGGCTGGCACCTTGGCGCCATTCACCTTAAACAAGGGTGGGCCTGTACCAAGGGTAGTGCCAACGTCAAAGTGGCCATCGTAGACGACGGCATTCAGGCTGGGCACCCCATGTTCAGGGGACGGATAGTTGACGCCTACAACGTGTTTACTCAGAACAACACGCTGAGCATGGGCGAAGGACATGGCACACACACCGCTGCACTGGCAGCGGGAAGTGCCGACTATTATAACAGAGGCGCCTCGGGCGTGGCCCCAGGGTGTCAGATTATGCCCATTCAGGTGTTTGACAACAAACGATGCCCGTTGTCGGCCCTGGTGGCCGGTGTGATGTATGCGCTGCACCACAATGCCGATGTGGTAAACATATCGATAGGCCCGTCGTTTAAGGGGCTGAATGTGCTGCCCGTTGAGCAGCAGGCCGAAATAGCGCGCACACAGTTTCGCAATGTGGCGCTGCTTTGGGCGCGTGTGTGCCAACTTGCAGCCCGCAAGCGCGCCATATTGGTGTTTGCAGCAGGCAATGACGACATACTCACCAGCATTCCGCCCGAGAACCGCAATGCCTCATCAATAGTGGTCACGGCTGTCGACCCCCGACTGTGTCCCACCTCATTCACCAACTACGGCCCAGGTTCAGACATATCGGCTCCAGGCAAGGGCATTAGCAGTGCCTTCCCTGTCAACACCTTTAAGATGCTTGACGGCACGAGCATGGCTGCCCCCATTGTGACTGGCACCATTGCGCTGATGAAATCGCTCAAAAAGGACCTTACGGTGGCTCAGGCACGCAACGTGCTTTACCGCACGGGGGCTGCTGTGTACGGCAACATTCCCCCCATGGTGCTGGTTGACAAGGCGCTTGAGGCGGTAAGACAGGGCAATTTCAGTGCACCGGCCGAGCGAGCTATCACACCTGTGCCTGGCGGGGCGGGGGCTGGCGGCAGTTCACAGGCCAACCCCATTGCAAACCCTGCTGGCAACATGCCCCCGCCCACCGCTGCAACGCCCCAGCCCGCGGGCGGCACGGACTACGATGCCATCAGGCGCAAGATTGCGGCTTACAAACAAAAGATTGAAGAACTTGAGAAACTCTTACCACACAAATAACAACCATGGCTAATAAAATGAACAACCAATATTCGTGGAACCAGACGCTAAAGTTTTCGTGGGGCCACATCATAGCCTTTACAGCACTGATATTTGCCAGTTACGTGGCCTATATGGGTGCGTTTTACCAAAATGGCGGCAACTTTGGTGCTGCCGCCGTCAAGGTATGTTGCATTGACGTGGTGCTGCTTGGCACCTTTATTGGCGCGCAAATGTGCAAGGGCAGCGACCACAAGTTTGGACGTTGCATCATGGCAGAACGCGTGCTTATAGTACTCTGCCCTGTGGCCCTTGTATGGGCACTGATGCCTGCCAACCACTTTTGGACTGTTTTTGGCGAACGCGACCAGATTGAAACGGAGTTTGAGCAGTCGATTGGCAAAACGCGGCAGATGTTTGACGGCTACGACCAGTATGCCAACAACCGCATAGCCCAGTACGAGGTCACGCTCAACACCCTCAGCAGTCAGAAGGCGCTATACCGCGCCCTATGCGCCAAGGCGGGTCTTGACGGCACGAACGACGCCATGGTAAAAGCCAACTACATTGAGGCTCTCAGGCTGCAGCTGCTGTCGGAGAACACTGACAGCTTGCGGCAGTCGGCCACGGCCTGGATTGACAAAGCCGAACAGGGGGTGAGCGTGTGGAATGCCTTCCTTGTGGGCAACGTCAAGCTCATTTCGTCGGCCATTGAGGGTTGGCACAACAAATTGAACGAAGTGTCAACCCCTGTGCTGAGCAATGAAACGGCCACGGGACAAGAGGTAATGCCTTACAGCGAGGCCGACCAATCATACGATGAGGCGCAGCAAAGTCTGAAGCAACTGAGCAGCATCTACACCAAAGCCGACGAGGGTGTGTGTATGGCCACCGTATGGAGCGGTGTGCTGCTGTATGCCATGCTGCTATTCCCCTACCTGTTGCAGCGGCGCAACGAAAAGGCCAAGGGCTACTACACGCTGCTGCCCGGGGGCAAGCATCGTGGGCGCGGCAGCTCGCTTACGCCACAAAGGCGGAGCAAAGGGCGCAAACCGACACAACCAGCCCCCGCAAGCAATCATGCAAACGACAACAACGACATATTTAGTGGGACCTTCTAACACCACATTGCACATAATATATCATGATACAGAAGAAGAAATTGCTCAAAGACCTACAACAGTACTCTGCCAGCGAGATAGCCGAGGCTGTACGTAATGGAGTAGTTACGATTTATGAGTTAGAGAAAGGCACGGAAGGGGCTTTCACGCCTTTGCTCCGAAAAAGGGTTGAGACCATTTTGGCCGCACCGCCCGAGCCTGCCGTTGAGCCTCAGCCTCAGAGTGTGCCAACGCACCCAGTTGCCGTTGAACCGCCCGTTGCGCCCGTTGCCGAACCTGCTGCAGAGCCTCAGCCTCAGAGCGCGCCTGCCGACCATGCAGAGCCGCAGACTGACAGTAAGGGCATGTTCCGCAACCCATTCTCATTCAAGGGGCGCATACGCAGGCTCGAGTATGGGCTGTCGTTCATCATATATTTTGTCTTTATAGTAATTAGCCAGATAGTATCTGATGATATCATTTACAAATACGCTTACGGCGACGTATCAAGCGCTGAGTATCAAGGCTATCTTACGATATTATTGATTATCTCCATACCATTCTATTGGTTCTTCATTGCCCAAAACTGCAAGCGGTGCCACGATGTGGGGCATTCGGGCTGGAGCCAGCTTATTCCCTTCTACGTCTTTGCCTTGCTATTTGAACGCGGCACCATCGGTGACAACAAGTATGGCAAGAACCCTAAAGAGTAACATACATCACAACACACTATATGCCAACAAAAGATTACATATTAGATAACGTGGCAGGCTATAAGGCCGAGAACCTGTACGGCTTTATAAACAAGGGTCTTGTCACCTTTGACGAACTGTGCAACGACACCAATGGCGAGTTCAGCCCCAAGGTGCGCCAGGAACTGAAGCGTATGCTTGAGCATGGCGACGATGACGAATGGGCCAGCGCACAGGCCGCGCACACCATTGAGGCGGTGCAGCACTATTTGGACACCTTTGCCGAGGGCAAGTTCCGCCCAGAGGCCCGTGCGCTGAAGGCGCAGATTGAACGTGAACAAGCCGATGCCGCGGCTCAGGAGAGCGCAGAGAACGATTGGGACGCGCTTGACAAGAACGACATTGACGCGCTGAACGACTTTGTGACTAACAATCCTGACAGCGTGCATGCAGCGGAGGCCAACCAGCGCATAAACGATCTGCTGCTTGACAGCATCATGGACTATGACATTGACACGCTGATTGACGAGATCAAGCAAATTCTGAACGAAGTAGGTACCACTGCCTTATATAAGGATCCCAACATTGCCAACAAAATAAGGTACTACATAAAAAAACGCTATGCCACCAAAGCGGAGTTCCTTAACAAACTGAGGGAGGACTGCAACCTGCTGAATGCATCGACTGTCAAGTACTTGATAGACAACGAACACCTCATTACCATTGCCGACCTGTATGGCATAGGCATTGACAAGCAGTTTATCAAGGCCATGCAAAATGGCAAGCAGACCGAAAGTTATACCTACACCCGCAGTTTGGACCGCATACACAAGCAGAGCACCGAGGTGTACTTTTGGGGCATCCCCTCATCGGGCAAGAGCTGTGCCTTGGGGGCCATACTGAGTGTGGCCGGCAGCGGCAGGGTGGCCAAGGTGATGGACGCCGACACGGCCTCGCAGGGCTATGGCTACATGACTTACCTGATGAACCATTTCCCGCAGAACGGCGAGGTGGGCACGCTGTTGGGCGGCACGCCGATTGATGCTTTTTACGAAATGGGATTTGACCTGACTGACAATGACAACCGCACGCACCCCATCACCTGCATTGACATGGCTGGCGAGCTGATGAGCTGCATGTTCAAGAGCAATGCCAACATGCCACTGACAGACATCCATCTGAACATGCTCGACACTATGACCAATGTGCTGATAGACAACCGCTCGACCAACCGCAAGATACACTTTTTTGTGATTGAATATGGCGGCGAGGACCGCATTTACGATGGTTACCGCCAACCCGTTTTCCTTGAAGGTGCATTGTCGTACATCAAGGATACGGGCATCTTCAAGAAAGAGACTGACGCCATATTTATCATGGTGACCAAGGTGGACAAGATGAAACACGTCACGCGCGATGCCATCACCCAATATGTAAAGGACAAATACGAGGGCTTTTACAACAGGTTGAACAAGATATGCGAAGACAACGAGATTAACGGCAAGAAGGTTGAAATTGTGGCATTCTCGTTAGGCAAGGTCTGCTTTCAGAGCTACTGCAAATTCGACACCAAGCCTGCCGAAAATGTGGTGGACATCATGCTTAAGCATTCGGCGAGCAACCACGGTGGCAAGTTAGGTATTATTGGTAAAATATTTAGAGGATAAAAATCATGGAACACAAGTTAGGCATAGTTATTCAAGCAGCCAACCAAGGAAATCAAGAAATATTTCAAAGGAACAAGGAACAAAGTTGGGCCAATTCTATTCACGAATTGAGAAAACCGATGAACGGTCTCACCTTCAGCAAAGACGACACCGAGCCTGCCATCTACGTCGAGTTTTTAGGCGAGAAGGGCTATTTGCTGGCATTAGTATTTTCCGACCGCGCTCGCGACGCCGACAACGCCACGGTGTGGGTGCATGTGCCCGCCGGGTGCAACATATCGAGCGCAGAGACTGTCGAAGTTATTGAGCAAATAAAGGAGGTCGCAAAGACTGGCAATTTTAAGAGCAATCCTATCTTTGACGAAATAGCCGACAAGACGTACCAGGACAAGGGTGTACTGGTGCCCGCCGTCAGCACCATCTGTTCTGCCCCCAAGGCCAGCAAGTACGGCGTAAGGCGACTCTCTAACTTTACGCTGAAAGAACTGTTTGGCAATAATATTGCACAACATGAGTATGCCAAGTACAAAGGCATATTTTTGCTCAACCAGTCGGTTGGCTTCGGCAACGACTTCGAGGAATTAGGGGCTGAGCTCAAAAAGGTGCGCACCCTGCAGGCACCTAAATCGCAGGAAGGCTTTGAGCCATACATCGTTGTGGCGAGGGAGGACGTGCCCTTTACCAAAGCTGTGGAATTTCCAGACGGGGCTGATGTGCACATAGAATGGCGGAAGGAAGGCTACAGGGCCATAAGCAAGTCAGCCAAGGTGACAGAAAAGGAGGAGGACTTTCAGAATAGCATAAAGATCAATGCCGAAAAAGACATTTACAGAGAGGTGCACCGCGACAAAATCAAGGTGTTTGGCTCTGATGGCAAGTCCATTGAATCTTTTGAGGTTTGGCTCAAGGATCTGCTACAGGTAGACCCAATTATTAAGGTACCCACACGCAATGCATGCCCAATCACCATCAAAGCTGACGGGTATGAGGATAAGGAGGTCAAACTCAAGGATCTCATCTCCGATAAGGGCATCAAATTGGAAAAGGAGTCGTACACCTACCGCTTTGCCTTGGAGGGCAGCAAGGAGGAATATATCCTCACGACACAACGTCGCTTGACAAAATCGCCCATCAAGTACTATTCGGCTTATGACGTCATTTCGGAAAAAGGCGTCAACAAACTGTCATACGACGGAATCTGGCAGAAGGTCATGTACTTTGGCATAGGATTCGGAGCGTGCCTGCTGGCCATAGGGCTGTGTGTGGGTTGGAACGTGTTTGTGATGGACCGCGAGTTCAAGTTTGAGGACAAGCAGGAGACGGGGCTGACAGCCCCACAAGATGAGGGCTACACGCTCACCGACACGCAAAAGGCTTTCAACTACCTGCAGGACAATGACACCTGGCACAAGGACAGCCTTGACCGATTTGACGCCACGCGTGGGTTGTTCGGCGAGCTGAACGAATTTGAGGTTAACAAGATAAAAGACAGAAATGCCACACTGAACAATGACAAGCTGGGCAAAATTGTGGAAGCTCTCGAGCAAATACCTGCCGACAGCCGCCCCGGCACGCATGACGGTAAGTACAATGCCAAAGATGACAAGCAGATAAACATCAACAACTACATTAACAGCATTGGCAATACCGCAACGCCTCAAAGCCAGACAACGCCATCAGTTCCCCAACAGAATGATGTGCCAACGCAGGCCCCAGCCCCTGATCCGGCCCCAGCCAGCCCACGAAGTCACAGCAAAGGCCAGACCATAAGGCCGACCAGTGCCCAAGATAAGAAGCCGGCGAAAAAGAATGCCAAAAAGGCAACTGATAAGAGTGGGACTGGTAAGAATGACGGCACAGACGGTAAACGCGGTAGTATAAAAAAATAATACAGCAGAACGTGTTGGCGGATTTCGGGGCAGCACCCCGTTATCCCACCAACACGTCATTCAACTCTAAAGAAAATGAAAGTAACAATCAAAATAATCATACTCATCGTGGCCATTGCGCTTGCCATAGGGGGTGTCATGTTTTATGCCAAGACGCAGGTGGCTCCACCCATGGCCACCAAAGCTGTCAACCAATATGCCAAGCAGATTGACAACCGCTGCAACGCAATGGCTAACGCAGACCAGGCTGGCATGGACTCCATACTACCTGACGCCCTGAGCAAAATACGCATTTACGCCACCGAGGGCAAGGTGGAGGACGAGGCGGCCAATGCTGCTATTGACAAACTGTTGGCCATTTATACGCCCGCGTTTCTTGACAGTGCATTCGGCAAATTCCGCCAAAGCGTGTGGCACGCCGACGACCACAGCCACATGCTTGCGGTGGTGGCCAAGCTGAGAGGCATAAAGCATATTGACCATTCGAGTGCGCTGAAGCGTTCAACGGCCGACTCGCTGGCGCTGATAGTTAACATCATTGGCAACTACAAGCAGGCGTGTGCCGTGAGCCGCGCAAGCGGATTCAGGGGCATTGCCGCGGCACGCAGCACCATAGACCGGGCGCGACAGCTGGCCAACGACCCTTATCTGTCGAACTGCACCAATCTGATGAATGCGCTTAACGGTGTGCGACCGCGCATTGCCGCAGCGCACTACAACTATGCGGCAGGCATGGTTGAAAAACTGGCCAACTACCGCTTTGTGACGCAGCAGTATTACGAGAACTCATTAGTGCCCACCGTTGAACGGGCTGTCAACCAGTACGACGAGCAGGCTAAGGCACTGTACGGCTCAAAGCGCAGCACCGACAATCTGTGGAACAGGGCACGCTATTATTACGATGAGGCTACTAACTACTATAATTATTAACACTCCCCCCCCAAAAAATGTTGAAACACATTATGCTGCTGCTCGCACTTGCTGCGGCAGCACCCGCACTTGCCCAAAACAAGGCGGACTCTACTGCGCACGCTGACAATGAAGTGGAAATTAAAATCGGCATGCGCGACCTCGAAAAGTTGAAGAGCGAACGCGACAGCGCCATGGCAAACTACAAGGCGTTACTGTCCCAATACAGCAAAACAGTCAAGAACGACTCGGCACTGGCGACCCAACTGCAAACGGCCCGCACCGAATGCGCCACATTCAAACACAAATGTGGCGAACTGCAGCAGGCACAGAGAAAGGCTAATGTCTGTCTGTTCAACATTGCCTCAAATTTCCTTTACATACCCTACGAGGCTTACAGCGTAGAGAAATTGGCCATACCTGCTTTCGAGGCTGTTACGGACAAGGATATTATAACACAGCACTCCGTGAACTATGTGTTGCTCAAATCTTATCAAAATGACGTAAAGCAGCTGCTCGACTTCATCACGTCAGCTGAGAAGGAGTTAGGTAACCCCTTTGCCAAGAACGCTGACGAGCAGCTGCGCGAGCTGCACAACTTGCCGGCCTACATCAACTACAAGCAATACAGTGACTGGAAGGGCACTTGGCTCGGCAAGAGGTTGTGCAAAGTGGAGGCTGCACTGAGAAACTTTAAGGGCGATTGCAGCCAGCTCAAATTCGGAACCATCAAGAAGGAATTGCAAGATTGCCTTGACACAACTAACGACTTATGACACAACTCACACGGCTGCTGCACATCGTCTGCTTGCTATGCGCCTGCAACATGGCATACGCCCAAAACACCATCAGGTCCCGACACCGCCCGAAACCCCGCAAGGTGACGGTGACACAAACACCCCTGAGGAAATATATCAACCAGAAGAAAGAAGAAATTGCAAAACAGCAAGCAGCAGAAAGGAAGTGTTACGAAACTGCGTGCAAAACTGCCACACGTGACGCTCTCGAAAAATATCTGGAACGTTACCCTAAAGGCAAATATGTCGCCGATGTACGAAACCGCATAGCTGACTTCGAACTATGGGATAAAGCAAAAGAGGCTAACACCATCGCAGCCTGCCAGGAATACTTGCGAATGTCGCAATTCCGTTTTTTCGAACAGCAGGCGCGCAGCACTATCAACAATTTGGAAGCGGCTGCAGCATGGGACGCGATAAAATTGTCGGATCAGAAGTCTGACATCTACGCATTCATATCAAAGTACCCCAATGCCTCATGCGTGGCTGATGCGTACAGGCGCATACACGAGCTTGACGGCCTGGCACACTTCAGACAGCAACAATATGAACAGGCACTGAATGAGTTCAACCTGGCGGGCGGGGAGCAAGCCTTGTCGCCTGCGAGCCTGCCCTGCTACAAACAAGCACAGGAGTATGTTGACTACACATCGGCACGCAACAGAAACACCGAAGGGGCACTCAGAGCTTTTCTGACAAACTACCCCTACAGCTGTTACAGCAAAGAGATATCAAACCTGCTGGCATTGGCCATAGCACAGTCCATAACCATATATTCCTACGACAGCGCAGGAGCTGAAGCCTTGAGCTATGCCAAAGACTCCTCCACACGACAGGCTGTGCAACGCTACATTGACTGGCAGAAGAAGAACTACAAGCTGTACTGCAAACGCAACAGAATGGCCGCGCGGCGTGCCAACGGCAACATCATTCAGTTCGGTCTTGAATGGATGGACGTCGGCTTTAATCCATCATGCTATGATGACACTGACAACGACCTTGACATTGTATGGTTCTATAATGCCGGACTTAGCCTGAAATTTGGCAATTATAATACTCCCGTACAATTTCTGCTGGGCGCCAAAATCGGACTTGTGGGATATACCGTTTGGTATGATTACAACGATGAGTCGAAAACCTGTTTCCACTTGCCACTCTTTGCCAAGCTTAAAGTCAATGTGTGCAATATCAGTAAAAGTGCCAAACTTTTTGTCGATGCCACAGGCTATTTCAATGCTGTGCGAGACGAGTTTATCGAAAACAAATTTGCCGCTTCGTGCGGTATTGGCACTGCCTGGAAGCATTGGGACTGGTCCTTTTACTACAAAGCAGACCTCGGCAACAAGCGGCATCTTGACAACGATTATCTTGCCACTTCTATATCATACTACTTCTAAAACCCGTTGGCGGGGACAAGCGTTGGATTTTCCAACTCCTGTCCCCGCCAACGGGTTTGGTTTAGCAACTGATGGTGGTGATGTGCTGGCCCTGGGGGCCGGTGGTGTGGGTGATGGTGGCGCTGATGGCCTTGACTCGCTCGCTGATGGAACGCAGACCAATGCCGGGGGTGGACGATGCGGGGGACGGAGCGGTGATTGATGAGGGGGTTGGTGAGGGGGCGGTTGGTGGGGTGGCCGCGGTGTGGGCGATGGTGAGCGTGGTGTGGGGGGCGGCGGGGCTGTGGGTGAGGGTGATGCTGATATGGGTGAGCTGCGGGGTGTGCTTGATGAGGTTGGTGATGAGCTCTTGCGCGATGCGGTAGAGCTGGTGGGCCTGGGCGGCGGGCAGGGCGGCCCAGTTGTGGTGGGCGGGGGTGGCGCTGAAGGTGATGGTTATGTGGCCCATTTCGTGGAGCTTGCAGGCCAGGGCGGAGAGGGTTTGGTCGAGGGTGGCAAAGGCGGTGTTGGGGGGCATGAGCTGGTGGGAGATGTGGCGTATGTTTTGACGTACGGCGTTGAGCTGCTGGGTGGCCTGGGCGGTGGAGGCGGTGTTGGTTATCTGCATTTCGGCCACGAGGAGGTCGTTGCACACGCCGTCGTGGAGCTCTTGTGCCAGACGTTTGCGCTCGGTTTCGATGCCGTCGATGTAGCGGCGGGCCTGTTCGAGCTCGGCTTTGCGCTGCTGGTGGCGGTGGCGCATGATGGCGCCTGCTATGGTGATGATGAGCAGCAGGGTGGCTACGGCAAGGCTTGCGCCAAGGCGCCACTGGCGTGCTTCGGCTTGTGCGGCGTCCTTTTGCAGTTGGGCTATTTTGAGTTGTTTTTCCTTGGCATCGTAGCGTGCGGCGGCATCGGCTACTTGCTGCTGTATGTTGAGCTGGTGGAGGGAGTCGGCTATGTAGTATGCCTCGCGGTAGAAGTAGCAGGCGCGTGGTGCCTGGTCTGTGCCCTCGTAGGCGCGTGCTACCATGAGCATGACTTTGTCGCGCTCTGATGATACTGCGGGGCCGTTGTGGTAGAGCATGAGGGCGGACTGCAGGGCGGGTGCCCACTGGCGTGTGACGAAGTAGTAGTTGACCTTGGCGTGCTCGAGCTGCATGCGTTCGGTGCCGCCGGGGGCGAGGCCGCTGACAATGGTGTTGGCGCGGGCTATGAGGGCTGGTATTTCGGTGTGGCGCTTGGGCTGCTGTGTGAGCAGGGTGATGAGTGGCGACAGGCAGCTTGCCTCGGCCAGTGGTTCGTGGGCCTGGCGTGCGAGGTTGATGCCCCGCTGCAGGTATTGCTCGGCTTGTGCAAAGGTGGCGGGGTTGTAGGTGAGGATGGTGCCGAGGCCGGCATATACGGAGATGCGCTGTGCGGGTTCGGCGGCACGCTCATATTTGAGTGCGTTGAGCAGTAGGGTGCGGCAGTCGTCGGGGCGGCCTATGCGGCTGCACATGGCGCCATAGTTTTGGTAGGCTGCAAAGGCCAGCTGGTGGTTGTGGTGGCGTGTGGCGTAGGCTATAACTTGGTCGTAGCATTTGGCTGCCTGGTCGAATTGCTGCAGGCGGCTGTGGCAGATGCCCATGCTGCATAGTTGGTTGTGCTGCTGGTCGGCGAGGTGGTGTTTTTTGGCCACTTTGTAGGCTTGGGTAAAGTGGCCGAGTGCCTGCTGTATGTGGCCTTGTGCGGCGAGTGCCTCGCCACGTGCGGCCTCGAGGGTGACGATGTCGGGGCCTTTGGCTTTGTGTTGGGTGGCGAGTTGGGCGTAGTGTAGTGCGGAGTCGGGGCACGAGGTGCTGAAGGCTTGTGCCATTTGTGCCAGCAGGTGGGGGTTGTGCGGCTGTGTGCGCAGGAGGTGGCGCAGGGAGTCGGCTTGCGGCTGTGCGGCTGCAAGCACGGGTGTGAGCATGAGGGTGATGAGGAGGGGGAGAAGGAGTCTTTTCATAGTGTGTTGGGGTTTGGGGGTGACGGGTAAGTTTGCTATTTTTGGGTTGACGGGTTAACGAGTTAACGGGGTTGACGGGTAAGTTTGCCTTTACATAATATATATGTGTAGTGCATGCCTGTTCGTCGACTTGTTTTACTAAGGATTTTGTTTATGAATTGCAAATATATAAAAAACGCGCCAACTGGCAAGCATGGTTTGCTTTGCAGTTGGCACGTGATGTGTAATTGCTTTCTTTTTATTTACTGCGCGCTTTAACACCTACACTCTATCACTTCTCTTACCCCAATCTCTAATGGGGGGCGCATTTCCTTATCACTACCCTACCCTTTTCCGACGCGAGACGCGTCGCCCCCATTAGAGGTAGAGTTTGGAGGTAGAGTTTTTGAGGTTGCGCTTTGAGGTAGAGCTTTGAGGTTGCGCTTGGTGCTTGTGTTTGGTGCTTGTGCGTAGAGCAATACTTTTTTATTTGACTATCACCTTGCGCACGGTGCCGTCGGTCATCTTGATGATATTGAGGCCGGGCTGCGATGTGCTGATGCGGCGTCCGTCGGGGGCGTAGCAGGCTGCAGCCTTGGCGGGGGCGCTATTGGCGGTGGCTGCGGCTATGGCTGTGGGGTCGGGGCATAGCTCAATGGTGGTGGGGGTGTTTGCCTCGATATCGAATGCGATGCTGAAGGGAGTGGTGACGTATTCACCAGTGTTGTCATCCTCGTATGCCACAACGCCCGACATGGTGTAGTGGCCAGGCTCGAGATCCATGCGGCTGCGGCGATAGAAGTTGGAGTTTGGCACGATGTGCGTTTGCTCATTGCCATAGCACATATTCAAGCGTTCAAAGCCCGGCACACGTCCGCCCTTGTAAGAGAAATTGACACGAACGGTTTTCTGGGTGTAAACTGTCACGGTGGTGTCGGCCTCAGAGGGGTTGATGGTGATGAAGCGTGCGGGGGCGAACGTTCCACCTGACCATACTGCGAGGTTGGCTTTGCTGCCCGTTGAGATGCAGATGGCGCTGTCGGGGGTGGCGGTTTCGAGTTTTTCTAACCTAAGATAGTTGTTGGAGCGGCTGAAAATGGTGTATGATGTGTAGAAACTGAAGTCCTCGTCCAGCCAGATGACGGGGTCCTCGAGCCAGTATGACAGACTGTACAGGGTGTCCTTTTGCAGTTTTGCCTCGCGCCAGGTTATGGTGCGCTCGTTGTAGCCAGGGCTGAGGGGAATTGCCTCTCTGACATAGTACATGCGGCCCTTGGTGAGCTTGCTCAGGCTGTACCATTGGTATTCAGGTACCTTGTTGTATACATAGATGCTGTCGACGCCCAGACAGTTGACACGCAGCAGTGTAAAGTCGGTGGGCTGCAAGCGCTGCACAAGGGTGTCGGTGGCACCAAGGGTAAAGCTGTGGTGCGGCGCATCGTTGGCTTCGTCAGCGTCTTTCTGCATCACCCAGTCGTATTTGCCTTCGGGCAGCATGATGGTGATGGTGTCATAGGGTATGGGATCGGCACTGGCGTAGTGTAGCTGCTTGGCGCAGCCGTCGTGGTGTTCTGCCAATTCGGCAACGCGGTCGGCTTGACCGTACTTGCCAAAGAGGTTAAGCACGCGCCCTGTCTGGAACTGGTGGCACGGCACAACGAACTTGACGGGGTGCAGCTGGCTGAAAGCGGGCAGTGTATTGAAATCACCATCATAAAAGTTATTATATGTGAGGCTGAACTCGGTGCGGGGGTCACCCGGATAGCTGTACACACAGCACTGCTTGCTGAGCACGCTGGCTATGGTGTCGCTCTGTGCGCCATATTGGGCGTTGAGGGCAAGATAGGGGTAGGTGCTGCCCTCGACGAGGGTTGTGACCACGAGGTCGTTGCCTTTGATTTGGCGGCTCACCTCCTTGCACAGTACTGTCATCTTTTCGTTTTCTGCCCATGAATAAGGTGGGTTGACATAGGTGTGGGCACTAAACTGCAGGTGGTCGGCATAGGGCGCAGCATCGGCCAGTGTGGTGGTGACGCGTAGGGGTTTGCTTTGGGCTATCGACAGGCTGACGGGTTCGGTGCTGGCGGGTATGGTTACCTCGCCTAAAATATAGCCGAGGTCGGCATTGTAGGGCATGAGGAAGTCGGGGTCGGTGGTTTGCACCGTTGGCATGCGGAGCTGGAATGTTTGCCGACCCGGGAGCACATAGGCGGCATGTGTGCCGTCGGGGGCGGTGAGAGTGTTCAAAAAGATGCCGCCCAAGTTGTAACAGCCGTATCCGTGGTTGTTGCCTTTGCCCTTGGCACCCGGCTGCGGCTTATAATATACCGAAGCTAACTCGCCGTTGGTGACGGGGCACAGCTGGCCCTGGCTGTCGGCGATGTAGAAGCGGCACTCCACGGCCTTGCGGTAGTCGGTGGTGACGCAGGTGGTGGTGTCGGCCACTACGATGGAGTCGGCATGCAGGGCGAGTTCGCTGCTGTTGGGCACTACAAGGTAGCGCAGGGTGTCGCCCTTGTAGACGTAGCGTGCAAAGGGTTCTGTGAGGTCTTGCATATTGGGGTTGTACCCTCTAAAGCCGTTGCAGGTGCCTATGCGCAGGTCGGGGGCGAGAATGGCTGGCACGGCATTGCCGTCGCGTCCCACGGGTGGCATGAAGGCCACGCGGCGGGCTTGTGTCAGCTCGGTGTGGTGCAGTGTTACCTCTTCGGCATCGGTGGGGTCGATCTGCCCCGTGATGATGCGGCTGAAGTGGGGGCTGTAGATGCGGTAGTAGATGGGTTGGTCCGTGCGGCCGCTAACATAGCGGCGCAAATTGTCAAAATTGAATTCAAACTTGTTTTTGTTGCCCCACCACGCATTGCCGTTGCCATCATCGGCGTTGAAGGTGAGTTTGCAGCTGTAATATTTGTGGACACGGTCGGTGCTGGAATTTCCATCATAATAGTAGTCGCTGCCAAAGTCGAGGGTGTTGGCGGCGTAAAGACTGGTGTCGAAGAAGTCGCTGGAGTTTGAGAATGTGATTTTTAGCGTACCGATGTCGGCAGCAAGGGTTTGTGCATCAATGCCTTGCGGGGCATCGAGGTGCAACATGATGTTTTGCGCGTGCAGGGCTGCGGTGTGGCAGCCAAGGCCGAACAAGGTGGCGGCCAGCACGCGGCTTAGGTGGTTGGCAATTTTCATACGTGGTTGTTTTTATTCGTAATATGTAATGTGTCGCGTTTCTTGGTATTTGCCACCGTTTGAGCAGGTAACATCACGCACGCGCCAGTTGTTGTGCGTGTCGAAATCGGTGTAAGTGTAAGTAACGGTGACGTCTGTGGTTTCAGCTTCGTCTGCTCCCATCTCGAAACTGGTGGTTTGAATGCGTGTGCTGGCCACTCTGCCATTGGCGTCGTAGGTATAGAGGGAAGTTTCGGTGCTGGTGCCCGATTCGGTTTTATCCTTTTCGATGCGTCCTTGTTTGTCGAAATTTATTGTGACAGTTTCGGTCATGTCGTACTGGCCAATAGTGTATTGTACGACACGTTGGTTGGCGTCGCGCACTACGCCGTAAACTTCGGCGTTTTCGTCCTCTTGGGCAGTTGACAGCGGTTGGTCATTGCAAGTGATCCATCGGCCTTGTTTGTCGAAGCCGCAAGTGCCGTTGATTACTTGTCCGTCGCGTGTTAGTGTGCTGGTCTTGACTGGACCTTGGAGGTCGAATGTGGTGAGGTCGGTGGCTGTGGCATCGTATTGTGCGGCTTGTCCGCTGACGGGAGTTTCGATTTTGTCGGGGCTGAGCGGGGCGTTGGTTTGTGCGCGCAAGATGTACCAACTTGCTCCGCCAAAGCATGAGGTGAGTATGACGGCTATGGTGACGAGTGCTACCGAACGGAATGCGAGGTGTGCGAGCCAGCCAGCAACTTTGTACATGAGTATGCACACGATGAGTACAATTACTGATAGTATGTAGGGCACGAAGGTGCCCACAAAGGCTATGAGTGCGGCTATGGGGTAGTAGATGAGTGCAGCATAGACTATGGGCTCGACGATGAAGTGACCGATAAGAGGTGCGAGGCAACTGCCGCCCATTTTGTCGATGACGTCTTGACTTTTGTGCCGTTCTTTTTTACCAGTATCGAGGTCGGTGGTTTCGATGATGGTGTCGTAGGAGTAGTGTGAGCGACCCATATTGACGAGTGCTATGATGATTCCTACGACAAAGAGCGGTGAGAAGAATGGTGATGAAAAGAGGTTCCAGTTGACCTTGAACTGCCAGTCGGTGTGGAATATCATAGCGTAAATGAGTGGCAGTGCTGCGAGTGTGACTATGGCCGTGGCTATATAGCCTGCAAGGCGGTAATGAGGGTTGTTGAAATTGGGTAGTGTCATGGTGTGTTAAGTTTGTGAATAAAGTTATTGCTTATTAAGTAGGTGTTCAAAATTATTTTATACAATCAGTAGGTGTCATTTTCACATTGAAAGCACGTTCTCGAGGCGCATCTGTCCCCTTCGTTCTCGGTCACATAGCCCGCTATAACCCCCTTCGGTTCCCCCGTTATCGGGGGACAGAAACCCTCAACCGAAGGAAACATCTGCGCCCCGATAACGCACTTTCAATGTAAAAATAATTTTGAACACCTACTTAGCGACGGCGGCGTTTCTTTTTCTTTTTGGTGGTTTTGGTTGTAGATGTTTTTTTGTCGCCATATTCTACATCTACTACGCTGCTTGATGACGTGACGCTTTTGATGCCGACTTTAGCGGGTGCCTCGTGTTCGTAGCGCAGGGCATAGTCGGAGCTGTCGGCTGAACGGGTGAATACGATGACTTTGCGCTTGTCGAACTCGGGGTTGAAAAGTATGGCAGCAAATATGCCTTGGTCTTCGTCAAGATAGAAGTTGGGGTAGTAGCTGTCTTGCTCTATTTCGATGAACAACCACACGTTTTTCCCTTGTATGACACGCATCATGTCGTTAATTGTTTTGCCCGAAGCGAGATTGAAGCCCCGCATGTTGTTGTTTTTGTAGTAGTTGAGCAATGCGATGCGTGCTCCTACGCTCATGATGGCGCGCCGGGCTGAACACGCCACATCATCGTTTCCGCCGAAGATGGAGTTGAAGAGTTTATAGTCTTCTTTGTTAATAAGCAGCCGCGATGCAATGTAGCCAGTTTTGACGATTTCTACTTTTTGCCAACCTCCCCGCTCGCGTCCTTTGCGTTCGTAGAGGTAGCCGTAGGGGAAGGTTTCGACGGCATTAGCCTCGGCACTTGGCTCGCTGCGCAAGATGGTGGACTCGGCTATGCTGTAGCACTTGGTGTCGGGAAAGATCAGATCCCACAGTGTGGGGCCTACGCGCCAAGCTATGAGCAGGAAAAAGGCTATGATGAGAAACCACTTTGTGCGTTGCCAGAAGTGTGACTTGCGGCGAGGAGGGGGCGGAGGCGTGGGGGTTGAATCTTTAGGAGTTGAATCTTCAATTATTTCGCGCACCATTTCTTCCCAATCCGAGGTATCTAACTTTTCGAGGGTGAAGTTAGTCTTGCTTAGCACCTTGTCGTTGTAAGTTATGTGGCAAGTGTAGGTGCCAGGGGTGGAAAGGAATGTGCCCTTGTCGTTACCATAGCCGTCGAGGATGTAAGTACCATTGCCGCTGACATTGACTTGACTTTTATATTGTGCTTGTACTACGCCGGACTGGTTGAATATTTCGACTCCAAACTCTACCGTTTGGTTGAGTATGGTGTTGATGGTTATACGTGGTGTGAGGAAATATAGGCCTGCATAGAGTTGCTCGCCAAAGTTTCTATTTCTTTTGCCATTTATGCAGTCGGCGAGTTCGACCTTTGTTATTTCGATGGGGTTGTTTTGCCTGCGTTCGTACTCTTTTGCCCATTCCTGTATGAAGTGAACCAAAGGTTGCCGCACACTTTCTCTGAAGAGTTGATAAGTGGGTGCGTTGGCTATGGCACTGCGCATGGCAGCAGTTACGGCCTTGCTATTGGTTTTGATTTGCAGGTTGGCAGGGTGTAGGTTTTCGTAGCGCTTGAGGTCGGCAATGCTTTTGTTTGCCTCGTCCTTGACTTGTGAAGTGAGTACAGGGTTGTCGCGCAGTATCACGTAGAGGTTGGTTATTGCCTCAGCCTCTTCGTTTGACAACTGCATGACTATGTCGAAATCATTCAGGAAGATGAATGCCTCAATGAAATTGTCGGCTTGCCGTTTGACGATGGTGGGGTCGGGCTGTGGTGTGGGTGGCGGTGTGGGCTGCGGCTTGGGTGGCGGGGGCGTGGGGCGGCGTCGGCGGTAGATGGTTTGTAGTTTGAGTTTGAAAGCCTCATAGGTGGGCCGGTCCTTCATGAGCATTTCGCGCACAACTGCGGTGAGTTGTTTGCTGTATTTTTTTATATCAAGGTTGTTGGGATGTTGGTTCTCGCAGCGTTTGAGGTCGGCTACGAGTTCGGCTGCGGTGGCTTTGACGTCGTCGCGGTCGAAGTCCTTGTTCCATAAGTTGCTCAGTTCGTCAACGGCGGTCCACTCGGCAGGGTCGAGTTGTTGTTTTATCTCTTGACTTTTGAGAAATTGTATGGATTCCGTCCACTTTTTTACGTTGATATTGAGTATGGTTTCGTCCATCGTGCTGTGGCTTTCGGTTGAAGGTGTATTATTTTAAGGGTGGTTCTAAAAATTCTGTTTTTAGAGTTTTGCTATTCTGAAATGTGATTTGCACACTCTCGAAAGTGTCTTTTTGAAAGTTTGTTCGGTCACATAGCCCGCTATGCTCCCTCACAAACTTTCAAAAATACACTTCCGATAGCGCACAAATCCCTATTTCAGAATTATTAGAACCACCCTTAAGCATAAACACACAAATGGTACGTTGAATTGTGGGTGTGTACCTATTCGTGTGTTTACGCTAATTGTGGGTTTATCATTCGATATTAATGCGGCTGAGCGTGTTTTGAGCCTTTGCAAGTTCATCGTTGCTCTTTACGCCAGTTACCTTGAGATCGAAGTCGATGGTGTCGTTGTTCAGTCGTCCTGAAACGGAGAGCATGCCTTCGTTGTCAATTCTGAATATTACCTCGATGGGGGTGTGTTTGGGATAATTGCCAGTGATGGGCATGACGTATGTTTCGGTGGTTACGAGGCGGCAGAATTTTTGGTCGACTGTTCCATCTGTCTCGGGGTTGGTAAAATCGCTTTCATAGATGTTGAAGTTGACGCCTGTCTGGTTGTCGTGGTTGGTGCTGAACTCGCAGGTTTTTACTTCGGTTGGCAAGGGTGAATTGGCAAATATAACGTTACCTACCTGGTCGTCGATGATACCCAGACCGTAGGTCTTGCTGGTTACGTTCATTACGTGCGCGCGGTCGCCACGCAGTGGTGCGGGTCGTGAGTCGCGTTCGCCCTCTTCGTACTCTTGTATGGCTTGAGTGTAGGCTTCGTTCATAGCATAGATGGCTGCGCCCTTGGCTACGACTTCGTCTACCTCACCTATGCGTGCATTGACGTTGTAACGCTGGTCTACGCAGGCTTTGACTTGTGGCATGCGGCAACTACCACCTACAAGCAAGAACTCGTCTATGCTGTCGAAACCCTTTTGGCGTGCTATTTCGAGCACTTTGTCGGTGGCATCGATGGTCTCCTCGAGCAGGCTTGAGGTGAGTTGTTCGAAGGCTTCTTTGGTGAGTTCGGCACTGACGGACTGCCCTTGGTAGTCGATGGCGAGATTGACCTTTGACTTGCGTGTGAGGAGTTTTTTGCGCGATTCTGCCACGGAGAGCAGTTGATTGCGGAGCAGTGGGTCGTCGTCGAGGGTGTAACTGGTGCCGTTTTTCTGGTTGAACTGGTCGAGCAGCCAGTTGGCCACTTCTGTGTCCCAATCTACACCGCCCAGATGGTGATCGCCGCCTGTGGCTATGACTTTGATGGCTCCCTTGTTGACGAGTATGATGGTAACATCGAATGTGCCGCCTCCGAGGTCGTAGACGAGTATGGTTTTACGATCTTCGACCTTGGTGCCGTAGGCTATGGCTGCGGCTGTGGGCTCGTTGATGATGGCCAGCACATTGAGCCCGGCTATGATGCCGGCTTGCTTGGTTTGCATGCGCTCTTTGTTGCCAAAATAGGCAGGGCAGGTTATAACAACGTCCTTGATGGGTTCGGGGTAGCCGTTGGCGTCATTGGCGTCCTTAACAAGTTTCTTAAGTATGAAAGCTGATATTTCGGAGGGGTCGAAGTGGTAGGGGGTATTGTTGGCGCTCTTGTCGAAAGCGGCGTCATTGCCCATTTCGCGTTTGATAAACGAGACGGCCTTTTCGGGCTCGGAGTTGAGCATGTCCTTGGCGTCCTTGCCCACCATGACGTTGTTCTCGTCTTCAAAATATACTACTGACGGGGTGATAGAGTCGCCCTCGAAATTGCGTAATACTACGGCTTGATCAAATTGGTCTACTTGGGCTATACAACTGTAGGTTGTGCCTAAGTCTATACCATATACGGCACGTGTCTTATCCATAATTACTGTGATATGTATGTTAGTGGTTAGTGGTTTGCTGGGGTGCGCTGACGCGGTACACATCAACCAGTGCCGGACGTAACACAACGTCGCGTTCAACTCCCTTGACAGGGTCGAAAGCGGTGTATTTGAAACCGCGCTGATGTATGCGCACGATGGTGTAGTCAAGTGTGGGGTCAGTGGTGGACACCACTTCGCTCACTTTGTGTTGACCGCGCACAAATGGTTGGCCGGGCTCGGGTTGGTAACTGTCTACATCGTATTCATCGCTCAAGGTGTTGACTATGAGCTGCATGTAAGCTCCGATTTGGTTGAGCAGTTTGGAATATTGCTCTGCGAGACTGCCCGTTTGGCTGGCTTCGAGTTGGGAGTAGTAGGCATGCGTGCGGGCTATGCTGTCGTAGAGGGTTATGAACGATTGCTTGTAGGGCTTGAGCATTTTGGCATAGAGGCCGTTGCGCAGCGCATCGAGCTCGCGGTGCATGGCATGCATCAGTTCATCACGTTGTGCTATGAGGTCGTACGACTTTTGCAGCGATTGTAATTGCTTGAGTGCTCCATCTATTGCCTGCGCCGAAACGGGTGGCTCTGTGGTTGGCTGGGCCGCTGATGTCGAGGCATGGCTGTGCGTCGCACTTTCAAGTTGTACGCGTAGCTGGCGTATGGTTTCGGCGTGTTCGTGCTCTGCCTTGCGGCTCTGCTGCAACTGTTGGGTGAGCGTCTGCACTTGAACTTGTAGTTCAACTGCGCCAGGCGATGGTTGTGATTCAATGGGCACATGGTCTGTTTGGGGGTGCTGAGCGAGCTGTTGTTCGAGTTGTTGCACACTTTGTTGCAGTGATTTTACCTGATCGTCTAATGCTTGCTTCTCATTCAGCACCTGCTGTCGCAGTTGCTCACTTTGTTCGTATTTTTGCTCATTAAGTGTCACAGAGTCGCGCAGGGCTTTGATTTGCGCCTTGAGCTCGAGCATTTGCTCTTCGGTGTAGCCACCACTAAATAGTCCCATATCTTGTAGCTTTGGTATTATATTATGCCCGTTGGCGGAATTTTAGCGACTAACAAATTATCGAGTGAGTATGTTCTACACTATCCTGTTGTGTTAAAAACTGGAAGATGAGGAACGTAGACTAACTTACCCGTCAACCTATTCGCTTACCCCGCCAATGTACTTTGTTAGGTTTCTGTTGCAAATATATAATTCTTGTTTATAGTTTTTGTCATTAAAAATAATGAAATTACCCCCCCCAATACGCTCGTTTTGTGCTCCAATTGCTACATTTGTGGGCATAAAGATGCCTCGTACTGCACGCGCAGTGGTGCAAATCATTATTTTTAATGAGGTGCAAACAAAAGCAAACGTATAATTTTGCAGCTTAAGAAAATTATCTGCCATATCATGCCTGAACAATACTCCATACTCATCTGCGACGACCACGCCATACTACTCGAGGGGCTTAAGGTGTGCCTGCAGCGCACACCCGGTGTGGGCAATGTGCTTTTGTGCACGACCATGCAAAATGCCATGCAGCTGCTCGACTCTGGGTGCCACGTCGATTTGTGCATTGTGGATCTCGACTTGCCCGACGGCTCGGGCATAGCGCTTATTGAGCATGTTAAACGGGTGCTGCCTGAGGTGCGCACAATGGTTTACACCTCGCACGAGGAGATATGGAACATCAATGCCATTATGCGCTCTGAGGCCGACGGGGTGGTGTTTAAGAGTTGTGGCGTGGAGGAGCTGCAGCTGGCTGTTACGAATATTGCGAGGGGCGACAATTACTTTTGCAAACGTTTTCAGCAGCTGGTGCGGCACATCGAGATGCACATTCCCGACTCGTGCGGACACCTTACCACCACGGAGCACAATGTGCTGCAACAACTGGCGCGCGGACTGAGGGCTAACGAGATTGCACGCATTCTTAACGTGAGTGTGAACACTATCAACACGCACAAGGCGCATCTGCTGTCGAAATTTAATGCCACCAATACTACGGAACTTATAATCAAGGCTTTTGTAAAGGGCATGGTGGAGTTTAAGCTCGGACAGTAGGATCTAAAAGTGACAAGACTCCGACACACGTATAGCGTGTGTCGGAGTCTTGTCACTTTTAGAGGTTATGGGAGGGGAGTTCTTAGTTTTGAGGTTATGAGGTTATAAAGTTAGTTCTTAGTTTTGAGGTTATATGGTTATAAAGTTACCTCTGCGTGTTGAGTAAACAATGGTAATCTTATAACCTTATAACCTCAAAACTTAGAACTAATCATATAACCTTATAACCTCATAACCCTATCCTCCTCCCCCCCTACTCGCTCAGCGAATGGCCCTTGCGAGCCACCTTTTTGAGCTGCATGTCAAAGCAGAGGGTTGAATACGGGAGCAGCACCCCGCTGGCCGACGAGCGGTAGCCCAACTGCTGGGGAATGTACACCAGCCAGCGGTCGCCCACCTGCATGTGCATAAGGGCCGTGGTATAGCCCTCCACCAGGTTTGACACGGCAAAACTTGTGGGCGTAGAGTACTGCGCGCTGAACACGTAGCTCTCGTTTTCATACACCCCGCTGTGGTCAAACACGCGGCCCTTGGGGTAGCTCTTGGTTGGCATGAGGTGGCCTATATAGTTCACGCGCACACTGTCGGTGTAGTAAGGCGTCAGACCGGGTGTGGCGGCACTTTCTATCACGCGGGCCACCACCGTGTCGGTAGATTGGCTTGCAAACGGCTTTGAAAAGCTGGGCAACAAGCGCCACGGCGTGTACGCCTGCCAGTTGTCGGGGTGAGCAGCCTTGGCTTGTGCCACATCGGTGCGGGCCACAGCAAGCAGACTGTCGTAAAAGGCGGCATTGCGGTTGCGCCAGTTGGCAAACTCGGCATCATCGCTCTCGCCCGTGTTGTCGCTGCACGAAGCCATGGCCATGGGCAGCACCACCATGGCAAGGGCCGCAAGCGTGTTAAGTATTTTGCGCATAAGTAGAGATTTAATATCTGAGTTCATGTGTTCACACCCACACACATCACCGCCATCAACATAAAAATTGGGGGCTTATGGGGCAATACAAGCCTCATAAGCCCCCATTACGTTACGTGGTAAATGCGTGTGTGTATGTGTAAAATCTATGTGTAGTCAGCAAGACACTTACTGCAACTTTTTGAGCAGTGAAGTGATGCTCACCTTGTCCTCGATGAGGGCACGCAGGTCGCTGATGGCCACACGCGTCTGCTGCATGGTGTCGCGGTCGCGCAGTGTCACACAGTTGTCGTTGAGTGTGTCGTGGTCGATGGTGATACAGTAAGGCGTGCCTATGGCGTCCATGCGGCGGTAGCGCTTGCCAATAGAGTCCTTCTCCTCATACTTGCAGTTGAAGTGGAACTTCAGGTCGTTCATTATCTCGTGAGCCTTTTCGGGCAGTCCGTCTTTCTTCACGAGCGGCATGACGGCCAGTTTTACGGGAGCCAGTGGGGCGGGCAACTTGAGCACCACGCGTGTTTCGCCATTTTCGAGCTTCTCCTCCTGGTATGAGTGGCACATCACGCTCAGGAACATGCGGTCCACACCGATTGATGTTTCAATCACATACGGTGTATAGCTGCGGTTCTCCTCAGGATCGAAGTATTCAATCTTGCGGCCCGAGAATTTGGCGTGCTGCGACAGGTCGAAGTCGGTACGCGAGTGAATACCCTCCACCTCCTTAAATCCGAACGGCATCTTAAACTCTATGTCGGTAGCAGCGTTGGCATAGTGAGCCAGTTTTTCGTGGTCGTGGTAGCGGTAGCATTCATCGCCAAAGCCAAGAGCCTCGTGCCAGGCCAGGCGGGTCTTTTTCCACTGCTTGAACCAGTCCATCTCCGTGCCGGGCTTTACAAAGAACTGCATTTCCATCTGTTCAAATTCGCGCATGCGGAAGATGAACTGACGGGCCACAATCTCGTTGCGGAAGGCCTTGCCTATCTGTGCAATGCCGAAAGGTATCTTCATGCGGCCAGTTTTCTGCACATTCAGGTAGTTCACAAATATGCCCTGTGCCGTCTCCGGACGCAGGTAGATAGTGCTTGCGCCATCGGCAGTAGAGCCCACCTCGGTTTTGAACATCAGGTTAAACTGGCGCACATCGGTCCAGTTGCGTGTGCCCGAAATGGGGCAAACAATCTCCTCATCGAGTATAATCTGCTTCAGCTCGTCAAGGTCCATTTTGTTCATGGCCTCGCTGTAGCGTGCGTGCAGGGCGTCGCGCTTGGCCTGGTGTTCGAGCACGCGGGGGTTAGTCTGGCGGAACTTTTCCTCGTCAAAGGCATCGCCAAAGCGCTTGCGTGCCTTAGCCACCTCCTTGTCTATCTTCTCCTCATACTTTGCTATCTGGTCTTCGATGAGTACATCGGCGCGATAGCGTTTTTTCGAGTCGCGGTTATCTATCAAGGGGTCATTAAAGGCATCAACGTGTCCCGAAGCCTTCCAGATGGTGGGGTGCATAAATATAGCCGAGTCAATGCCCACTATATTTTCGTGCAGCAGCACCATGCTCTGCCACCAATACTGCTTGATGTTATTCTTCAGTTCCACGCCATTCTGGCCATAGTCGTACACGGCTGCCAGGCCATCGTATATATCGCTCGAAGGAAATACGAAACCGTACTCCTTGCAGTGTGATACAATCTTCTTAAATACGTCTTCTTGTGCCATATTAATTGATATATATTGTTATGGCCGCAAAGTTAGCAATTTATTTTATAAGTAACAAGAGAGGGGGGAAGGGGGGAGTTCTTAGTTCTTAGTTTTGAGGTTAGTTCTAAGTTTTGAGGTTATGAGGTTATAAGGTTATAAAGTTACCTCTGCGAATTAAACAGCAAAAGGTTACTTTATAACCTCATAACCTCAAAACTTAGAACCAAGAACTAACCTCAAAACCAAGAACTACGCCCCAAACCTCCCAGGCTCGCGCCGCACAGCCTCCATAATAGCCGCGGGCGGCAATTCCCGTTCGAGTTGTGCCTTCATAAAGTCCATATACGGTGCCACGTGGTCAAAAAACTGGTAGTAACCCTTACACAGATAGTTCAACCCGGGCTCGCCAGCGGCCGTATGTGCAAAGCGGTTGCGCGGGCACTCCCCGTTGCACGCAAACAAATACTTGCACCCCTTGCACTGCCCCGGCAGCGCCGTGCGCTTGGCCTGCCCAAAGGCATGCTGCCGCTCAGAGTGCATCATGCCCACTATCGAGTCAGTCATGATATTGCCCAACTTATACTCCGGAAACACAAAGTGGTCGCACACATACACATCGCCGTTCCACTCTATAGCCCCCGCATGGCCACACGTGGGAGCCAGCGTGCAAATGCCCGGTTGCTGCCCCACCCAGTTGGCCAGCGTGGCATCGAACAGCTGCACAAAGTACGTGCCAACGTCCTCGCGCACCCATTCGTCAAATATCGCACACAAAAAGCGCCCCCACTGCTCGGGGCTCACACTAAAGTCGAGCACACCACCCTCACCGGCCTCCGTGGGCGATGCCAGGGCGCGTCCGTCGGCATGATACTGCCCGCGCTCCACCACGGGCGTAAATTGCAGGTAGTGGCACCCTATCTCCTTAAAAAAGTGGTAAAAGTCCAGCGGATAATCGCCATTAAAGTCATTCACCACAGCCAGCGCGTTCCACTCCACGCCATGGCGGTTCAGCAGGTCAATGCCACGCATCACCTGTGCCCACGACGGCCGTCCGCCCTTGTTGCGGCGGTATTCGTCGTGAAACTCCTGCGGCCCGTCTATGCTCACGCCCACAAGCCACCCTTGCTCCTTAAAAAAGCGGCACCACTCATCTGTCAGCAGCGTACCGTTTGTTTGTATGCAGTTGTCTATCCTGCGGCCGCCAGCATACTTTTGCTGCAGCTCCACCGCCCGTTTATAGAACGACAGCGGACGCATCAGCGCCTCACCGCCATGCCACGTAAACAGCACCTCGGGCATAGTCTGCGCACCGATATATTCGCGCACAAAGCGTTCGAGCATCTCCTCACTCATCACCTCTGTCGGCCGGTCGGCATAGAGCTTGCCTTTCTCCAGATAGTAACAATATTTACAGGCCAAATTACAACGTGCCCCCGCCGGCTTGGCCAGCAAATACAGCGGCGAGGCAAATGGTGATATATCCATTATATATAATATTTTAGTCCGTCGGCGGAATTTCAAGCTAAAGAGCCGACAAGTTGACAAGTTAACAAGTAAGATTTCAAGTTAACGAGTTAACAAGTTGACAGGTTAACTAACTCCGTCAGCGCGCCACCTTTCAAGTTAAAGCGCTTCGCCCTACAAAATTAGCACAAACACCCCACACACCCACCCTCCGCCACCAAAAAAAGAACCACCACCCCACCCTCCCCGCACACAAACATCAAAAAAAGTATAGCTCACAGATCACACCGATTGCACGGATTTTTTTTCGCTCGTGCGACGTGCTTTAGCACCACGGAGATGACGGATTTGACGGATTTTGTGAGCATTGCAT
>ENA-OPCK01000218-OPCK01000218.1-human-gut-metagenome-genome-assembly--contig:-NODE-218-length-34363-cov-14.607293_pt1 | contig 34363 bp, 26 predicted proteins | sample MGYA00241249_ERZ501478 | MGnify/ENA primary metagenome ERZ501478 (study PRJEB25962, sample SAMEA2042629) | human gut metagenome | biome: human gut; feature: human-associated habitat; material: faeces...
GCGAAGTGAGCATGCAATGCTCACAAAATCCGTCAAATCCGTCATCTCCGTGGTGTTATAGCACGCTGTGTGAGCGAAAAAAATCCGTGCAATCGGTGTGATCCGTGAGTTATAATATCAGAATGGTTTTACCGAATAGTTCCCTTTGCCAGAATGGCAAACAAATTGAGATAATAACAAAGATGATATTTGAACTTTATTATATAGAAGCAATAACAAAAAGTACGCCCCTGGCTCAGACTCCAAAAGGCAAAAAGTCTAAGCCAGGGGCGTATATTCTATATGCTAATAATGTTGATTAGTGAACCTCAATGGCGCGAGCCACCTTAGTTTCACTTTCTGCCACCTTAGGCAATTCGATGTTCAACACACCATGCTTTACCTCAGCAGCAATCTTTGTTTTGTCAACATCGTCAGGCAATACAAGTGTTTGCTCGTATTTGGTGTAGGCAAATTCGCGACGCAAATACTTCTTGCCTTTCTTCTCTTCTTCTTCATTCTTCTTTTCCATGTTGATGACCAAGTCACCATTTTCGTCAAGATGAATGTTGAAGTCGTCCTTCGTCATGCCAGGAGCAGCCACCTCTACGGTATAGCTCTTGTCGTCTTCAGCTACATTGAACGAAGGCGCCGTGGCATTAACGCGTGGCATGTAATTGTCGTCAAAGAAATTACCAAATACATTAGGAAGCCAATCTTGTGAATAACGTGTCATAATTGTATGTGTTTTATTTGTTGTTTTAATGTTTAATGTTTCTTGTCCGCCCCAGGCCTTCCGGCCTTTCGGCGAACGCCCTACTATTTGCAATTGCCGTGCCAATGCCCATATACACTTGCCAACTGCCAAAATGACCTTTCTTATGCCATATTGTCGTCACAACATGAGGGACAAGCGACAAAACGTCAAAAAAAATGTGCGCAAGTACTTTGCACATTCGCATACTTGCCGTATTTTTGCAGTGTGAAGACAAAGGGGTGCTGTTATGCCCTTACGGCAACGGCTGAGATTATACCCTTACGACCTGACGCAGTTAATGCTGCCGTAGGCATTGTGTGACCCATTTCTGCCCTTTTTACATCAAGCGCTGGCAGAACGCCGTTTCATTACACACCCTCCTCTGCACTTCGCATAACCACATTAAAAATACATTCAGCTTATGCAAGTATTTGTAAACAACAAGGAGGTGGATACACAAGCTACCACACTTTCTACACTCATTGAGCAACTCGGCATGCCCGCACAAGGCGTGGCCGCTGCCGTTGACAACAAAATGGTGCCACGCACACAATGGGCTGATTTTCCACTCACAGCAGGTGCTAAAGTCACCATTATCAAAGCTGCTTGTGGCGGATAAATACACATCTGCCGGCAAACTTATACCCCGCAGTTGTTGGGATATCGTAACACATCACATTCCCCCTATTTTTATAACACACAACCTGTTGGAGATTTTCTTGGTTAACAGGTTGACTGGTTAACAAGTAAAACTACTTATGTTAAAGTCTGAATGGTAAGAAGCTTAAATAATACTTGGCTAACTTACCTGTTAACTTGTCAACTTGTCAACTCAACTATTTCCGCCAACACATAACATACATCATGCTTAAAATATCAAACCGCGAGTTCAACTCGCGTCTTTTCCTCGGAACGGGCAAGTTCCGCAGCAACACCGAAATGCAAAAGGCCATTGCCGCCTCGGGCACCGAAATGGTTACCGTGGCCATGAAGCGTATCGAACTGAACGATGACAACGATGACATGTTGTCACACATCAAAAACGACAGCATACAGCTCCTGCCTAACACCAGCGGCGTGCGCAACGCCGAGGAGGCTGTGTTCGCAGCACAAATGGCGCGCGAAGCGTTCGGCACAAACTGGCTGAAACTCGAAATTCACCCCGACCCACGTTATTTGCTGCCCGACAGCACCGAAACGCTCAAAGCCACCGAGGAACTTGTAAAGATGGGATTTGTTGTACTGCCCTACTGCCAGGCCGACCCCACCCTGTGCAAGCACCTTGAGGAGGCCGGCGCCGCTGCCGTCATGCCACTTGGCGCCCCTATCGGCACCAACCGCGGACTGCAAACGCGCGACTTCCTGCGCATCATCATCGAACAAGCCAACGTGCCCGTGGTGGTCGACGCCGGCATTGGCGCACCGAGCCACGCTGCCGAGGCTATGGAGATGGGAGCCTCGGCCTGCTTGGTCAACACAGCCATAGCGGTTGCTGGCAACCCCACACAAATGGCACAGGCTTTCAAACAGGCTGTCGAGGCCGGACGCCAGGCTTTCGAAGCCGGACTGGCCGCACAGGTTCATAGCTTCGAAGCCGAAGCAAGCTCTCCCCTCACCTCTTTTCTCAACTAAAGTTCACGTTCAATGTTTTCTGACGAACTACTAAAATATTCATGGGACGACACAACTGCCGCCATCGCTGCCAAAACAGAACAAGACGTGCTGCGCGCCCTGCAAAAGGAGCATTGCAACGTCGACGACTTCATGGCGCTCATATCGCCCGCAGCCGAACCATATCTTGAACAAATGGCGCGCCTGTCACGCCGTTACACCGAGGAGCGCTTTGGGCGCACGGTGTCTATGTTCATTCCGCTTTACCTGACCAACTCGTGCACCAATTCGTGCGTCTATTGCGGATTTCACGTGGCTAACAAAATGAAGCGCACCATTCTTACCCCCGAGGAGATGGTGAAAGAGTATGAGGCTATCAAACAACTTGGCCCGTTCGAAAACCTGCTTATCGTAACAGGCGAAAATCCTGCTTTGGCCGGCACGCCTTATCTGGCCAAGGCACTCGACTTGGCAAAGCCCTACTTCTCAAATCTTAAAATTGAGGTAATGCCGCTCAGTGCCGAGGACTACAAGGAATTGACCCACCACGGCATGAATGGCGTGATATGCTTTCAGGAGACGTACCACCGCGAGAACTACAAACTTTACCACCCACGTGGCATGAAGTCGAAGTTTGAATGGCGCGTCAACGGTTTCGACCGCATGGGCCAGGCCGGCGTACACTCTATTGGCATGGGCGTACTGATAGGTCTTGAAAAGGAATGGCGCACCGACCTCACCATGATGGCACGCCATCTGCGCTACTTGCAACGCCACTATTGGCGCACAAAATACAGCGTAAACTTTCCACGTATGTGTCCGGCCGAAAATGGCGGGTTCCAACCCAACTGTGTCATGACCGACAAAGAGTTGGCACAACTCACCTTTGCCATGCGCATATTCGACCACGACGTCGACATATCATACAGCACACGCGAGAGTCCCGACTTCCGCAACCACATGGCCACCCTCGGCGTGACCACCATGTCGGCTGGCAGCCAGACTGAACCTGGTGGCTATGCCACACACAAGGACGCGCTCGAACAGTTTGAGGTGACCGATCCGCGCAGCGTGCCCGAAGTAACCGGGGCGCTTAAACAAATGGGGGTAGAACCCGTATGGAAGGATTGGGACGAGAGTTTCGACCGCACATTCAAAGTTAAAGCCTGAGCACCATGCGCTACGAACGACAACTCATGCTACCCGAAATAGGGCCCGAAGGACAAGCTAAAATCAAACAAGCACGCGTGCTGCTTGTTGGCGTTGGCGGACTCGGTTCGCCCATAGCTCTCTACCTTACGGGGGCAGGTATTGGCACATTAGGCTTGATGGACGATGATGTGGTAAGCAACAGCAACCTGCACCGCCAAGTGTTGTATGCCGAGGAGCAGCTTGACCAGCCCAAAATTGACGAAGCGGTCAAACGTCTGCACAGCCTCAACTCCGAGGTCTGCCTCAAGCCCTACCCTTTCCGCCTGACGAGCGACAATGCCGCCAGCATCATCAGCCAATACGACATGGTCATTGACGGTTGCGACAATTTTGCCACACGCTACATCATCGACGATGCCTGCCGCGCAGCCGGCATACCCTACCTTTATGGTGCCGTGTGCGGATTTGAGGGCCAGGCAGCCATATTCAATGTTGGCGGCAGCAATGCGCGCCACTACCGCGACCTCTACCCCGACGAGCACATTCCGCACCCGGGCAAGCAAGTGGTTGGCATGACCCCTGCCGTTGTAGGCAGCGTGTTGGCCGAGCAGGCGCTGCAATTGATATGTGGCTATGGCGAGCCACTCGTCAACAAACTTTGGAGCATCGACCTGCGCACCATGCAGTCATTTGTAATTGACCTGTAAAACGTGCCTATGCCAACACTGGCATATCATATTTCACAATTTGCCCCAACATACCACACTTGTAGTACGTTGGGGCAAAATTATGATTATTACTCAAGAATTGCTTTAAGTCTGGCGTTTTCCTTTTCCAATTCTTGAATTCTTCGAGTAAGATCGGTTATCTCCATACATCTTGTTTTGAGTAACTGCACTAACTCTTGGGGTGTGGAATATGTTTTTATAAACGGAATCCTTGTTGCCATATACCCATAAAAACAAAAACGCCTCGCACGATTTGAGCATTGTTAAGAGGCTTGGCGAGGACTGACGCCGCAAAATACGAATAATCATTGAGAATACAGACTTCTTTGTAAGGAAAATAACGCAAAAGTGGATTTCGTAGACCCATTTATATTTAACAATGTTAAATCAGACCTTAAAACCACACTTTGCCAACCAAGCAAAGCGATTTTCAAGGTAAAAGTGTTACCTTTGTTACGTCTATACCCATACCGGAAGCCCCGATGGGCAGAGGTTGGGCAGACACATATACATATAAGGCGTAACTGTACGCTTTGGTTTTGACAGTGTAAGAACTTCGCAAACTCTCAACTGCTGGTCAAGAACAAAGCAACGGGAACGCCTCATGGGGTGTATTATATACAGCCCTCATTGGCTTCGGACGATTCTATTGTTCGTTGTCAAGAGTGCCTTCTATATATTTACACTGGCGTGGGGCTTTCGGCGTTGCTCGTTTCGACTGGCAGGGCAATGCGAAGGCCTTTACACTGTGGAACGAGTGACAGGACTGGCTCCACGTTTTTTATTTGTATATACAAACTCACTTTTTTAACAAACAGCTATGGAGCATGCTGTTAATAAACAAATCCTAATATGGATAAAGGACTACTAGCTAAATTCCAGTCGGTTGTAAAATCTTTTAACCAAAAGAACTTTTCTTCACATTATTTTCTAAAGAAGTTTATTGATATGTATGAAGATGATTATCGTGATATTTTTACGAAAAATACGCTGCAGTCAGCCAATGCCCAAATAGCTCGAATGCTCAGTGAGAACGCAGAGGCATTAGGCATCTCAAAGAGTAAGAGGATATTGAGCGAAAATTTTCATGGGAAGAGGTCTGTTGTCCAAGAATGGAAAATTCTGATGGTATGGCTTACCACTTTCACTTGTGTGTCTGTGAGCGCATCAGCCCAAACATTTTCTTCCATTCCAAATCCAGAAGAAAACAATCAGACCATGAACCAAATGCGCAGCATGATAAGAGATAAAGACTATTTACCTCAAAATCTTATGGTCAATGGAAACATCAGTGTCATTGATACATTAAAAGCAAAAAAAATGTATGAAGAACTTAGAACAGAACTTAGAACAGACCTAAACAATGGCAATGAGCAATTGTCGAGATTGACAAAATTGCTATCTTCAACAGAAAAAAAGATAAAGGATGAAGCCGATTTATCTTTGGTGAACGATGCGTTTAGTTGGGTAAAAAGCTCTCACCCAGATTTATTGAAAAGAAAAAGAAATAATGTTATAAGTTCTCTTATTCAAAGGAGTGTTGTAATAAGTTCTCTTATTATAGGGAATGGTGTAAATCAAACAAAAGACATCACTCCCCAAATAGAAAAGAGTATACAGAATAAAAAGTTGACAAACCATATTAAGGAAATTTTGAGAGTCTATCAAACATATCTTACAGATAGCGTTATCAAATTAAACAATAACTTATCAAAATTATCAAGTGATAAATGGGAACAGGTGGTAAAGCCTCTTCCTATGAAAACAATCAACACAAATATCTTTAACCCATATTATCGTGGATTCAACTATTATGACAGCGATCTTCTTGACTTAGTGGAAACAGAACAACAACGAACTTGGGGTTTCATTTATTCCTCAAATTATGAAAAGAAAGAAGACTCTTATCCCATAAAACTGGAATATTTATCGTTCTATGGTTATCCTCAATATAAGGTGACATACGATGAATATTCTTATAAAGTCATTCCAAGGTCTGTCTATGACACAAATGGTAACCTCGTCTATGTGGCGTCTTTGACAAGAAAGAATGATGTGCCTTTCGAAGAAATGAGAAGACTGGTGTATTTACGCGATTATCAAAACAACAAATACGGAATCAAATCTAAGAGTAAAAAGACACAAAATTACCTACAACTCCGTCTATGTCGTGACAATGGACTTGAGAAGACTCGAGCAGAAGCACTCTCATATGTCTTTGTTGCTGCTATGGTCTCAGACTTGCCATACATGGCCGATAAAAGAAAAAAGATTGCTTATGAAACTTTGAAGAAAGTCAATGTCTATAACGACTCTGATGGCAAAAAATATATGGAACAACTTGAAAAAGATCATGACTCTGAATTTGGAAGTGTATATATGATAGAAAGATTGTCTAACGTAAGTTTCAGAATTGTATATCTTGACACACAGTTGAAACCTTCTCATTGCGCTATTATTACTTATATGACAGGTGACAAACCATTTACAAGAAATCTCTCTGGACGTCTGGTGTCCATTCCCAACAATCTGCCTCCATTAATAGATTGTTCAGGAGAAGTTTACAAAAATGTAAAGAATACCCAGAATTAAGATCACCCAAACAACGGCCTCAGCACCGAGGGCAAGTCATATTCGGCTCGTGCCACATCGAGTGCCACATACCCCATGGTGCGACGCAAATCCACCTCGATGCACGGGTGCAACATGATACCTTGGGCCGTCTTTACCAACATCATGTCCACACCCAACGGGCCCTCGTAGCGGGCGGCAATACGTTGTGACAACACCGCGCTGCAGATTTCTTTCAAAATGTCCAAACCATCAAACTGCCGGGCGAGCACCCGTTCAAGCGCAGCTTGTGGAGCAAGGGTGTTGCCCGTATAGCCCCCGTCTCGGTGGTGTCGAACAACGAAAGACCTGCTTAAAGCAAAACGGGTGCGGCCAGACCACATTGCTTGTGGTTGGCCGCACCCGTTTGTGCGGAGATAGTGTTATAAGTAAGTGTTCAGAATGATGTTGAACACCTATTTACAATTTATTTGTTGCGTCCGTGGCAGTCCTTATATTTCTTGCCACTTCCGCATGGACACGGATCGTTGCGTCCGGGTTCCTTTTGCTTTACTATGGGTTGGTTGTGGTGCTCGCGTGTGTCGGCTGATGCGGCTGCAGCAGCTTCGGGGTCGCCAGCCTCGTCGAGTGTCTCGTGCGATGTGGTGAGTCCTTGTTGCGGTGCACTCTCTTCGGGAGCGGCTTCCTGCACCTCCTGCGGAGCCTGTACGGGGATTTGTCCGCGCATGAGGGTGGCCACAGTCTCGTTGTTGATGCGGTTCACCATCTTGTCAAAGAGTTGAACGCTCTCAAGCTTGAACACAAGCAGGGGATCCTTTTGCTCGTATGAGGCATTCTGTACAGACTTTTTCAAATCGTCGAGTTCACGCAGGTTCTCTTTCCAGGCATCATCAATGTTGTGCAGAACGATGGCCTTTTCAAAGTCCTTGACAACTTCCTTTGACTCTGTGTCGTAAGCCTTTTTGAGGTTGGTGCGAATGTTGTAAACCAACTTGCCGTCGGTGATGGGCACGAGAATGTTTTCGTACACCTCGCCTTGAGTTTCGTACACCTGTTTGATAACGGGCATTGCCACTTCGGCCATACGGTCGGTCTTGCGCTTGAAGGCAGCCATGGCAGCTTCGAAGGCCTTTTCGTAGAGGTCGTCGCGGTTCATGTTGTCAAAGTCAGCCTCGCTGAAGGGTACCTCCATAGCAAATATTTCGATAAAGCCCTCGCGGCAGCCCTCGTAGTCATTCTTTTCGATGATGTTGATAACGCGGTCCCATATCATGTTGGCAATATCCATGCCCACACGTTCACCCATCAATGCGTGGCGGCGCTTTTCGTAGATAACGGTGCGCTGCTTGTTCATTACGTCATCGTACTCGAGCAAGCGCTTACGAATGCCGAAGTTGTTCTCTTCGACCTTGCGCTGTGCACGTTCGATGCTGTTGTTTATCATCTTGGCCTCAATCATCTCGCCGTCCTTAAAGCCGAGCTTGTCCATTACACGGGCAATTCGCTCAGAGGCGAACAGACGCATGAGGTTGTCTTCGAGTGAAACGAAGAATACTGAAGAACCCGGGTCGCCCTGACGACCGGCACGACCACGCAACTGGCGGTCGACGCGGCGGCTTTCATGACGTTCGGTACCAATAATGGCCAAACCGCCGGCAGCCTTCACCTCGTCAGTAAGTTTAATATCGGTACCACGTCCGGCCATGTTGGTGGCGATGGTTACGGCACCGAGCATGCGCTCTTCTTCAATCTTATTGCCTTGCTCGTCAGTAAACACCACTTTGCCCATAGTGCTTTGGCCTGCTTTGGCCACGATGTCGGCCTCCTTTTGGTGAAGTTTGGCGTTAAGCACCTGATGGGGTATGCCACGGAGTTGGAGCATACGGCTGAGGAGTTCGCTCACGTCGACGTTGGTCGTACCAACCAGTACGGGACGTCCGGCCAGACGCATCTTTTCAATTTCCTCGATAACCGCCTTGTACTTTTCGCGTTTGGTTTTATAAACGCGGTCGTTCATGTCAATACGCGCGATAGGACGGTTGGTTGGAATTTCCACTACATCGAGTTTGTAGATATTCCAGAACTCGCCTGCTTCGGTACTTGCAGTACCGGTCATACCAGCCAGCTTGTGGTACATACGGAAATAGTTCTGCAGTGTGATGGTGGCAAAAGTTTGTGTGGCGGCTTCAACCTTTACGTGCTCCTTTGCCTCAACAGCCTGGTGCAGGCCATCGCTCCAACGGCGGCCTTCCATGATACGGCCTGTTTGTTCGTCGACAATCTTAACCTGGCCGTCCATTACCACATATTCCTCGTTGATGCGGAACATGGTGTAGGCTTTGAGCAACTGCAATATGGTGTGTACGCGCTCGCTCTTGATGGCGTAATCTTGCAGCAGGGCGTCCTTTTTGTTTAAGCGTTCCTCGTCGCTCAATGTCTTGTCTGTCTCGAGCTGTGAAAGTTCGGTAGTGATGTCGGGCAGCACAAAGAGCTGGTCGTCATGCACCTGGTCGGCCAACCATTTGTTACCCTTGTCGGTAAGGTCGACACTGTGCATTTTCTCGTCCACAACAAAGTAAAGAGGTTCAACAGCCTCGGGCATACGGCGGTTGTTGTTCTCCATATAGATTTCCTCAGTCTTGAGCATACCGGCTTTGATACCAGTTTCAGAGAGGAACTTGATGAGCGGATTGTTCTTAGGCAGAGCCTTGTGGCTGCGGAACAGGGCTAGGAAACCTTCTTCTTCCTGTTTTTTGTCACCCGACTTGATGAGTTGTTTGGCTTCGGCCAAATATTGTGTGGCCAGTTTGCGCTGCACCTCAACAAGGTGTTGTACCAAAGGCTGGTATTGCTCAAACAACTGGTCATCGCCCTTGGGCACAGGGCCTGATATAATAAGCGGTGTACGGGCATCGTCAATCAACACTGAGTCCACCTCATCGACGATGGCATAGTTGTGGCGGCGCTGTACAAGGTCTTTGGGGCTCATGGCCATATTGTCGCGCAGGTAGTCGAAACCAAACTCATTGTTCGTACCAAAGGTGATGTCTGCCTGGTAGGCGCGGCGACGGCTCTCAGAGTTGGGCTGATGCTTGTCGATGCAGTCAACCGACAGACCATGGAACATGTAGAGCGGACCCATCCATTCTGAGTCACGCTTGGCCAGGTAGTCGTTCACTGTCACCACGTGCACACCGTTACCGGTAAGGGCATTGAGAAATACGGGTAGAGTACCCACGAGGGTTTTACCTTCACCCGTTGCCATTTCGGCAATTTTGCCTTGATGCAGTACAACACCACCGAACAGCTGCACATCGTAGTGCACCATGTTCCACTTGGTGTCGTTGCCACCAGCCACCCAATGGTTCTGGTAAATGGCCTTGTCGCCCTCAATGGTTACAAAGTCGTGACTTGCGGCAAGTTCGCGGTCAAAGTCATTGGCAGTCACCTCGATGGTCTCGTTTTCAGCAAAGCGGCGTGCGGTATCCTTTACAATGGCAAACACTTCGGGCAGCGCGTCGTTGAGGGCAACCTCCATGCGGTCGAGCACTTGGGTTTCGAGCTTGTCAATTTGGCTGAAAATTACTTCGCGGTCTTCAATTGGAGTTTCCTCCACTTTGCCTTTCAGCTCTTCAATCTTCTCCTTGATGTCGTCAGCAGAGTGTTGAATGGTGTGCTGCAGTTCTTTGGTTTTGGCACGCAGCGCGTCATTGTCGAGAGCTTGAATAGCGGGATAAGCCACTTTGATTTTCTCCACCCACGGCTGAATGAGTTTCATGTCGCGTGTAGACTTGTTACCGAATAGTTTGCTGAGGAATTTGTTAATATCCATAATGATGGCCCTGATCCTTTCCTCGTGCATGAAGTTGTCTAAAGCCGAGTGGGGATAATACAGGGTATTATTGTGTTGTTTATTATTTCGTTTAATTAAATAGGTGGGCATACGAAGGCACCTCGCCGTGTTATTAGATGTGTCAAAACGGCAGTCTCATAGCGGTGCCACGCTGCAGGCATTCGGTGCACGTATGCGTATGGCCTTCGACAGTGTCGGGGCCACATAGTCAATGGTGACGGGTGTGCTGATAGTTTCAGCCTTGAACCCTTCGCCAAGGAATATTATGGGAAAAGGAATATATGACTCACGCACCAGCTGTTTCTCGTGCGTGGAGTTGTTAACATAATGCCAGCCTGGCGCCACCTCAATCAGCACGTCGCCCGAGTAGCGCGGGTTATAGCTGCCGCGCATACGGCTGATGCCAGGAGTCCACGCCCCTTGTAGCAGGCGTGACGAGGTGTACACATCTTTAACCCCTGATAATTGCAGCAAAAAGTCCTGTGCGCGTTCAAGCATTTCGGCCAGGTTGATTTGCTTCTGCTCAATCAGTTTGTGGTTAAGGTATAATTGTGTGCCAAAACTCGACTCCACATATTGCCCCTGTCCGTAAACGGCCACAAAGTACATATTGAGCAATGCTGCCGCACGTTCCACATCAAAGGTGCCGCTTGGTATGCGGTATTTGGTCAGGTCGGTAGTTTCCTCGTCAGCATATCCAGTCGACGTCAATACAAACAATGCGTTGCCGCGTCCCACTTTATGTTCAACCGACTTAACGAGTTGTGCCAAAGCATTGTCAAGCCGCACATAAGTGTCTTGCAGCTCCATTGGGCTTTCGCTCACAGTGCGGTGGTCAATATTGCCGGCATAGAGTGTCAGAGCCAAATAGTCGGTAATGGCATCAGTCCCCATCAGGGTGCTGTTGAGGCATTGTGTGGCAGCGTGCACCACCTCCTCATTCACCAATCCGCTTGTTTTGAATGTGGCAAATCGCCCGTCGCCTGTAAACTTGTGGGCAAAGGGCTTTTTCATGCCGCCAGACAAGAAGTAGGAGAAGTTTCCTACCAAATCGTTTGAGGGCCGCCATGTGAGCGACTTGAGCCTGCTGTCAAGACTTTGGCTATTGAGCACGGTGACCCAGGCCGGAAGCGTCTTTCCGTAGTATGATGTGCTGCACCACTGTCCGGTGCGGTCATCAATCCACAATGCCCCGTCTGCGGCATGTCCGGCACTCAATATGGCCGCATCGCGATAGGGCGCGATGGCATAAACCAACGATTTGCCTTCGGTGGCCACTTTAAGCTCATCGCCAAGGGTTGATACGCCCAGAAAAGTGGGTGATGACGCATCACTTGTCTGCACCCCCGGGTAGCGTTTGTCGTCAACGCAAAATACGGGGCGCAAAGTCTCACGGTCGAGCCATTTCAAGCCCACTACGCCATGGTTGTAAGGCGTGGTGCCTGTGGCCAAAGTAGCTGCGGCCGAAGCGCGGTCGGGTCTGTATTGCGGATATTCTGCTTGTGAGTAAACACGTCCCTCGTTCAACAAACGCACAAAGCCTTCCTGCCCGTAAAGCGGCATGAAGGCATTCATATAATCGGTGCGCAGTTGGTCTACCAATATGCTTACCACCACACGGGGCACTCCCGTTCCGGCAGCCGATGCTTCGGGCCCCGAAAGCACAGTCATTGCGGTGAGCAACGACATGAGCAGGGGCAGACGCATAACCGAGGCGCGCTGCGGTGCTATGTGGCGAGATTGTTTCATATTCGTATGCTTACGAAGGAAGGTATGTGTTTAATAATGTATATATAGGAGTATAGTGCAGTCCTCGTTATGATACTTTTTGTTGCTTGATTTTGCTCGTCATGCAAAAGTGTGTTGCAACGCGCACAAGCAGGATTGATGCAATGATATACACCTCATTGGGGAAGTGTTGCAAACCGGCTATACCAACTATGAGGGCCATCACTACCATGGCAATTTGTATGTACATCACCCAGCTGCGGCACCCGTTGGCTGCGGCTTTCATAAACCAGGGGAATAGCACAAGCGGCACGGGGTTGAAAAGCAATGCCAACCAATTACTGCCAACCGCGGGGTGCGATGAAAACAGCAGTAAGAAGGTTATAATGCAGCCCGTCAGTCCTTGCGCCACAAAGAGTAGCACGTCATATTGCCAATGGTACTTTTTGCGCCCAATATCTGCCGCACTGATGGCAATGGTCAGAGCAAGAAGTATGCCAAACGCCCACATCGGTGTGACAGGGAAGTTCTTTTCTGCTAAAACCGGTTGCTCGGGCAGCAGGGTGCGTGATGGGGCTGCAAGATGACGCACTTTGCCGTCAGTACCTTTTATAGTGGCATCATTGACAAAGCGCTCGGCATACATTGGTGCAAATTGTTGTTTGTTGATGTCGGCGGGTTGGTCGGCCTCGGCACCAAGCAGCAAATCTTGTCCAAACTTGTTCCACGGACTTGGTTCCGAAAATTCGTGCACCATGTCGCGCAGCGATTTGTTGGCGTCAGCTTTTGGCCATACCACCTGTCCGTCAACCGATTGCTCTATCACGCGCAGTGCACGTGTCACGCAGTTGTCATAAAAAAAGTTGTAGCGGTAGGTGGCATTCTCCGGTTCAAGGTTTTTGCTCAAGGCGTCAACCAGCTTTTTAGCTTCGGCCGGTGTCAGATTCAGCACCTGCTCGTCAATGCCGCGTCCTTCGCGCACGTATGATTCGTAAAACAAGTAGTATGGCACAACTCCCAGCTCGTAGTCTGTTTCGCCCAACATGAAGCGCCACATAAAGTGAGGCTGGTTAAACGAAAATGTGCCATAGTTAAACACCCAGTCGCTTTGGCGTGCTCCGACCTCGCGTACGCGAATGGCCGTATGGCCATATAATTCATACACCAAATTGCCAGGTGTGCAAGTGAGCAAACTCACCACAACCGAGTCCTTTTCGGCAGGTGCGGTGTTGTCTGTGCTGTTTTGTTGCGCAAGTGCCAATAGTGGCAACAGCACCAGGCATATTATAGTCAGGAGTCGTTTCATTTTGTGTTGTGTCTTATTTGGCTCTCCAAAGCCTACTATTGCGCGGCAAAGTTACGAATTTATTGCCGATTGGCTGAAGGGTGGTTCTAAAAATTCTGTTTTTAGAGTTCTGCTATTCTGAAATAGGGATTTGCACGCTCTCGAAAGTGCCTTTTTGAAAGTTTTTTCGGTCACATAGCCTGCTATGCTCCCTCACAAACTTTCAAAAATACACTTCCGATAGCGCACAAATCCCTATTCCAGAATTATTAGAACCACCCTGAAAGCTTTGTGTCAAAAACGTGCCGCGGTGTGCTGTGCGGGCACATTTCTCACGCCTTGTGGTCAGTTCCCACAATGTTTTTAAGCGTAATCAATGCACTCTCAACCGTGGGCACATCGTTGATAATCATGCGGCGGTGACCGCGGTTCTCGTCAAGCTTGCAGCGTTGGTACGAAGCGGTGGCAAAATTTATGATGCGTTCAAACGTGTCGCTTCGATAGAAGGCACTTTCGGTGTTTGACACAAAGTAGAGTACCATGCGTCGGTTTTTCAGTGTCAGACGCTCAGCGCCAAGTTTGCGTCCAAGGGCGCGCAGCGGTACAATGCGCAGCAGCTCTTCGCCTTCGGGGGGCAGAGGGCCGAAGCGGTCCTCCATACGTTGTCTGAATGCAGCCATCTCGTCATCATTACCCGAGAGCGAATCAAGTTCGCGGTATAGCAGCATACGTTCCGTAGCCCCCGGCACATAGGTTTCGGGGAAATAAGCGTGCAAGTCGCATTCGACTGTGCAGTCGTCAACAAACTTCTCACCGCCAAGGTGCCCGGTCTTTTTCAGTTCGTCAGCATACAAGTCGGCAAACTCGTCATTCTTGAGTTCCGTCACGGCTTCGGCCAAAATCTTTTGGTAGGTTTCATAGCCCAAGTCGGCAATGAACCCACTTTGCTCCGATCCGAGCAAATTGCCTGCACCGCGGATGTCAAGATCCTGCATGGCAATGTGTATGCCAGACCCCAAGTCCGAGAAGTTCTCGATAGCTTCAAGTCTGCGGCGCGACTCATCGGGCAGCATGGCAAGCGGTGGGGCAATGAGGTAGCAAAAAGCCTTGCGCGACCCTCGTCCCACACGTCCGCGCATTTGGTGCAAGTCCGATAGTCCAAAGTGGTGTGCGGCATCAATAATGATGGTGTTGGCATTGGGCACGTCAATACCATTTTCCACAATAGTGGTAGATATGAGTACATCGTAGTCATAATTGACAAAGCCCATAATTACCTTTTCAAGTTGGTCGGGCGGCATTTGTCCGTGTCCGGTGGCAATGCGTGCGTCCGGCACATACTTATGTACCAAGTTTGCCAGACTTTGCAGCGAAGCCACGCGGTTCGTCACAATATACACCTGCCCGTTGCGGCTCATTTCAAAGTTAATGGCTTCGGCTATCACCTCGTGACTGAAAGTGTGAATTTCAGTTTGGATAGGCCGGCGGTTGGGCGGGGGCGTCTGTATCACGCTAAAGTCACGTGCCCCCATGAGCGAGAATTGCAGTGTGCGTGGTATTGGAGTGGCCGACATGGTCAGTGTGTCCACATTCACTTTCAGCTGGCGCAACTTTTCTTTAACCGCCACGCCAAATTTCTGTTCCTCGTCAATAATAAGCAATCCCAAGTCGTGCCACTTTACACTCTTGCCAATCAGTTTGTGCGTCCCGACAACAATGTTGATGTCGCCTTTAGCCAGGTCGGCAAGTATCTTCTTGGTCTGTGCCGTCGAGCGTGCACGAGTGAGGTAGTCCACCCTTACGGGGAAGTCCTTCAGGCGCGATGCAAACGTTTTGTAGTGTTGCAGGGCCAGCACCGTAGTTGGCACGAGCACCGCCACCTGTTTGTTGTCGGCAGCGGCCTTCATGGCAGCGCGCACGGCAATTTCGGTTTTGCCAAATCCCACGTCGCCACACACCAGTCTGTCCATGGGCTTGCTGCTTTCCATGTCCTTCTTCACCTCCTGTGTTACGCGCAGTTGGTCGGGGGTGTCCTCATAGGCAAACCCAGCCTCAAGCTCGTGTTGCATAAACGAGTCAGGGCTAAAAGCGTAGCCTTTCTCCTCCTTGCGTTGCGAGTAAAGTTTGATAAGGTCGCGTGCAATGTCCTTAATCTTCTTCTTTGTGCGCTCCTTCAACTTGTCCCAGGCACCAGTGCCCAAGTTGCTGATACGTGGCGGTTCACCGTCTTTGCCCTTATACTTCGACACCTTGTGCAACGAATGAATGCTCACATACACAGCATCGTCGTTTTTGTATGTAAGTTTTATCATCTCTTGCATTTCGCCGTCATTGCCAGGCATGCGCACAAGTCCGGCAAAGCGTCCTACGCCATGGTCGATGTGCACCACATAGTCGCCCGGTTCAAACTGCATGAGTTCCTTGAGCGACAGCGCCATTTTGGCATCGCGTGCATGGTCACTCTTCAGGTTGTATTTATGAAAACGGTCAAAGATTTGGTGGTCTGTAAAGCAGCACACCTTCAAGTCATTGTCCGAAAATCCGCCATGCAGCGTGCGCAGCACCGGTTTGAACAGTTGGCTTGCAGTATTCATCTCCTCAAATATACTTTGCAATCGTTCAGTCTGCTTGGCACTGTCGGCCAGTATGTAAATGTCATAGCCGTCGGCCTTGAACTGGCTCAGGTTTTGTTTGAGCAAATCAAAGTTCTTGTGGTAGAGCGGTTGTGGCGAGGTATTGAATCGTATCACTGTTTGCGCTTCGCCAAGGGGTTGTGCGCCAATATTGATGCGCTGCAGGTGTGCCACACCGCGCAGAAAAGCCTCACTTGTGGTGAGCAGCGACTCCTTTTTGAGCCGTGCCAGTTGTTCCGCTTCCTCCATCTCAGATGCAGCCTCCAGTTCCTGCTGCGCCTGACGTGCAAAACCCTCATTGTAAATGCGTTCAATGGCATCGTGCACATATCCCAAATCCTTCACCACCAACACCGTGTTGCCGGGCAGATAGTCGGTAAATGGCACAAGCGCCTCGCGGGCATGCTGCTCGGTGTCAGGCACAATGCTCACTTCTTCCTTTTTGTCCTTCGACAGCTGCGTCTGCACTTCAAAGGTGCGTATGCTGTCCACCTCGTCGCCAAAAAAGTCAATACGGAAGGGATATTCCGAGGCATATGAATACACGTCGAGTATTGAGCCACGCACAGCAAACTCTCCAGGCTCATACACATAATCCTTGCGCGCAAAGCCAATGGCGGTCAGTCGCTTTGTCAGCTCCGTCAGGTCATATTCGCTGCCTGTTTGCAGGTGCAGTGTGTTTTCGGCCATGTCCTTCAGCGGCGCCACCCGTTCAGACAAGGCAGCAGGAAATGTCACCACAAACAGCATGCCCGCCTTGTTGTGCTGTGCCGAAAGACGGTTGAGCACCTCGGTGCGCAATATTTCGTTAGCAGCATCGCGTTGGGCATATTTCACGGCACGGCGGTAGGTCGATGGATAAAAAAGTGCCATCTCATCGCCCAACATCTGTGTCAGGTCATGATAGAAGTATCCCGCCTCTTCCTCATCGTTAAGTATAATAAGGAAAGGGCGTTCCGCCTTTTGCTTGCGTTCGCTGAGTGCGGCAAAGGCCACAGCTGCTGCTGAGGCTTGCAAGCCTTGCAAATGTGTAAGGGCAGGTTTGCCGTCGCACACCACCTTTGCCAAGGCGCCTACTTGCGGGTGTCGGGCAAATGTATGTAATAGTTCGTTGAGTTGCATGGAACTGTACAGAGTGTCTTTTAAGCAGGTGTTATCCTCACACAGAAAGCACGTCCTTTGGCGCATCAGCTTTCCGACAGCATGAAAGCAATAGTGAACACCTGCTACGTTATATGCTTGTTGTCGGTTACAAAGTTACTTAATTTATCCGACCCTAATTTTGCTCGCCACATAAAATCATGTAAATTTGCAACCAACAGACGAACTGTCATCCGCAGTGCAGACTGAAAAACACAGACAAGCCAGACATCCTTGCTTGTCTTTGCAAACAAGTAAATAACAATACCTTTCAATACAAATAAATGAAGCAAACTAATCGTAAACCAGCTTACAAACTGAAGACAATGTTTGCGATGGCTGTATTTTGCAGTGCATCGCTCACATCGTTGGCACAGTTGAGTGAGCAGAAGGTTTATTACATCAAGAGCTCGGCATCGGGCACAGTATTCTCAAATGGTGGAAAGGCCTCCAGTGGCGAATCAATCAAACTTGAGGACAAATCAGCCCTTTCAAGAGGCCAAAAATGGGTTTTGAAAAGCACAGGCAACGAAAATGAATACCTCATTTGTAGTGCAGCCTTTCCTACTTTGGCCATTGACGCAGCTCCCAACAAGTGGTACAACCCCGTGCAGTGGGCCGCCGATGTGAATTCTGAAAACCAACGTTTCCAGATATTGCCGGTTGAGGGTTCCGACAGCATCTATCAGATAGTGTGGTCAGGCGGCACCAACCGCCGTTTTATGGAGAAGAGTGGTAACACACTCAATATTTCAGACGAAGCGGCAAGTGCAGGTGTAACCACCCAATTCGTGTTTGAAGAAACAACCAAACAGGCCGAAGTGACCCGCAATAATTGGGAGGACGAAACCTTCTACGAACAGAACAAACTGCCTGCACACACCACCTTCATGCCTTATGCCAGCACACAGCTGTTGCAGGCCGACGCCGAGCGTTATGCCCACCCGTGGGTTGACCCCACAGGGGCAGAATGGCTCTCACTCAATGGCGTGTGGAATTTGAAGTGGACAACCGACATCGACAACCGTCCGGGTGCCGATTTCTATGCCGACGATGTGGACGCTGCGCAGTGGGACACCATCAGTGTACCCTCATGCCTCGAAATGAAAGGCTATGGCTCACCTTATTATATAAACGTAGAATACCCGTTTGTTGACAACTATCCGTACTTGCAGATGAAGGGCGGCTGCCAAAACTCTGTGGCGTCATACCGCCGTCAGTTTACGTTGCCCGAGGGTTGGACCGACAAGCGTGTGGTGTTGCACTTCGATGGTATTTACAGTGCAGCCTATGTGTGGGTCAACGGCCAGTATGTAGGCTATACGCAGGGTGCCAACAACGATGCCGAGTTCGACCTGAGCAAAGTTGTGCGCCAGGGCCACAACAACATAGCTGTGCAAGTGTTCCGCTTTAGTGATGCCTCGTATCTCGAGGACCAGGATATGTGGCGCATGAGCGGCATACATCGCGATGTATACCTTTATGCCACTCCCAAGACATATATCAGCAACCATATCATTACCGACGACTTTGACGAACCTTACACATCAGCCTCAGTCAAAGTACAGATAAATGCAGCCAACCCGGGCGCACAAGCCGTTAGTAAAAAGGCCCGTGTGCGGTTGATTGCTCCCGACGGCAAACAGTTGGCCGAAACTGTGGCAAACCTCGACTTTGCAGCGGGCGACACCGCCACAGTGGCTTATGCCACACTGCCCGTGGTTGACAATCTGCAGGCCTGGACGTCAGAACACCCCAACCTCTACACCGTCGAGGTGGCGCAACTGGCAGCCGATGGCACAACCGAGGAAATGGCCTTTGCCACCAAGCATGGCTTCCGCAAGGTGGAGTGCACAAACGGACAAATATATGTCAATGGCGTGCGCACCTACTTTAGCGGCGTCAACACACAGGACACGCACCCCGTGCGCGGCCGTTCTATTGATGTGCCCACCATGCTGCGCGATGTGACCATGATGAAGCAGGCCAATGTTAACCTCGTGCGCACCTCGCACATGCCGCGCCAGCCCAAGATGTATGCCATGTTCGACTATTACGGACTTTACTGCATGGACGAGGCCGACATTGAATGCCACTTCAACTGGGAGCAGAGCGGCAACACCATTACCGCTGCCGACAGTTGGAAACCACAATTTATAGACCGCTCAATGCGCATGGTGGAGCGTGACCGCAACTTCACGTCTGTCATATTCTGGAGTTTGGGCAATGAAAGTGGTGTGGGCCAAAACATGCAGGCTGCTTACGACACCATAAAGGCGGCCGACCCCACACGTCTCGTCCACTACGAGGGCGCAACCCGCGGCGGCGCATCATACACCGATATGCACAGTGTGATGTATCCCACATTGAGCAACGTGCAGCGCGAGGCCAATACCAACGATGGAGGCCGTCCTTACTTTATGTGCGAATATGCCCACTCAATGGGCAACGCCAATGGCAACTTCAGCGAATATTGGAATACTATTCTCTCGTCAACCAACGGCATGGGCGGTTGTGTATGGGACTGGGTTGACCAAAGCATTTATAGCGCAGATGACATCAAGAATGGCACACTTACGCAAAATGGCTATCCTAAGTACCGTCAGGGCAAGGATTACCCCGGCCCCACACAAGGCAACTTTGTAAACAATGGTTTGATACCTGCCAACCGTGCGTGGACTCCTAAATTGGCCGAGGTGAAGAATGTATATGCCCCCGTACAGGTGACGCAATTCAACGCCAAGAAAAAGATTTTGGTGCTGACCAACCGCTATCACAGCACCAGCCTCAACACACTGCGCATGGCCTACGCTGTGCTCAAGAATGGCGAGGTTGTTGAAACCGACACGCTCGACCTGGCCGACACCAAACCCAATACGCAGATGCGCACCACATTGCGCTACACCACCGACACAAGTGATGGCAATGACTACATGCTCGACCTCACTTTCTTGACCAAGGAAGCCAGTCTGTGGGCTGAGGCCAACTATCCCATTAAAAAGGTGCAGTACACTTTGGCCGAGCGCGAGGCTGGTTTGCCCGCGGTGGCAGTCGACAAGGCACAGCCCCTCGCTGTCACGGTTAACCAGTATGGCAACTATCTGATTGAGAACGACAAGGTGCACTACCTCATCGACAAGTCGAGCACCCGTGTGCGCGAGTGGTCGTATGCCGACTATGCGTTGGTAAGCAAAATGGCCAATGCTTATGATTACGACAACTTCCGTTGGGTTGAGAACGATGCTGCATCGGGCAATGATATTGCTACAACAAACGGTATCAGCAGCCGTACATTCACGCAAGTGCCTGCAATCAATGCTGACGGCAATGCTGTGTATACGGTAAGGGAAACCGGCAAGTACTGCGATGTGGTGTATTCGTACACCATCTATCCTAATGGCGTAATGGACATGAAATGCACCTACACCTCGCACGACAACGACGACTTGCGCCGCATCGGCACCAAGTTTGTTCTGCCGGCAGCTCTCGAGCAGGTGAGCTATTATGGCCGCGGCCCATGGGAGAACTATGTTGACCGCAAGTCAAGCGCATGGATTGGTCGTTACCAGTCAACAGTGACCGACTTCTTCGAGACCACTCCGCGTCCGCAGTCGTGTGGCAACCGTCTCGACCTGCGCGAACTCACACTGACCGACACCGTCAAGCACTTCACGCTCAATGTGCAGACCGATGGCCAGGTAGCCTTCTCGGCTCTCCACTACGACGATGCCGCAATGGCATCTGTGCAGCACCGTTGGAATCTGCCGGCAACCGGCGATGTCGTACTCCACTTCGATTATTATCAGAAGGGACTTGGCAATGGCAGTTGCGGCAGAGGCACTGGCACACTGAGCCAGTATTATTGCCCCATGGGCACATTCACCCACACCTTGCGTTTCACACCTTCTATTGAGGTTGACGAAACAGCCGTCAAACCGACAACAGCCACCTCGTCAATGCTGACAGTCAGCGTAGTGGGCGACGATGTTGTTTGCAAGGGCAACGTGCCCGCCGGCACCACTCTGAGTGTTTACGACCTTGGTGGCAGCACCGTAGGTGTGGCACACACCTCAGTGCCTGTGCAGCAGCTCACCGCTTCGATAGCCGGCCAACCTCGTGGCGCCTACCTTGTAAAGGTTGGCAACAAGGTGTTTAAGGTGATGAAGTAACAAACTGATGTATAAAACGATGCGAGGCAAGTCTCCATGCAAATGGTGGCTTGCCTCGCAAAATTTTTTTGTGCTTATATTCGGCTCTCCTAGAATTTGGGGTTATTGCGTGCAACTCATTGAGCAGCACGCTTTTGCTTATTGTTTATTATGCGTTTACCTTTCGACATTACTTAACCTCCTCGAAGATTATTAACACTGAATATCAATAAGTTATATTCGTATGCTACAAATATGGATACTTATAATGATGGGTAAAAGTTGGAAAAGATAGACAAATCGGAAATCTATTTCTCTGCTTTTGGGTTTCTCTGCCTATTCCTCGTCATTATTCTTTCTATCTCGCTCTTTGTACTCTCTGAGTTCTTGTTCAACCATGTCAAGGCGTTTAGTCAACTCTTCAATAGAAGGCAGTTTGTCCTTGATTTTGATACCCTCATAAGTGGCAACACCCATTGGATTCTGAATACTGTCAAATGCCCATTCCACCTTCGTCTGGTCTTTCGACTTACATAGAAGAAGTCCTATGGTTGGGTTATCACCAGATTGTCGAAGCAGTTTGTTGCACGCAGCCACATAGAAGTTCAACTTCCCAGCAAACTCTGGTTTGAAATCCACCACCTTCAACTCAATAACTACATAACAACGAAGTCGTATGTGGTAGAAAAGCAAGTCGGGGAAATAGCCATCCGCCCCAACAACAAGTTCGGGCTGTCTGCCGACATAGGTAAATCCATTACCCAGTTCAAGCAAAAAGCGAGTTATGTCTTTTGCTATGGCATTCTCCAAATCTCGTTCATTATATCTAAGAAAGTCAAGCCTGTATGGGTCTTTCAACACACTTGCTGCAAGTTGGCTTTGATGTGTGGCCAGTTGAGAAGCAAAGTTAGTTATGGCTTTTCCTTGCTTGCCAAAATCACCATTGTCTATAACATCTGCCAATTCACGCTTGCTAAGTCCCTCATCTATCACCCTCGCCATATAGTAGAACGCCTCTTCTACGGATTTACATTTAGACGTAATCAGCAAGTGATGCTTCCAAGGGATTATTCCAAAGATAGGAAGCATGCCTCCATCGTCAATAATAGAGTCGATTCTATCTGGTGAAACAATTTCTGCACCTAGTTGGTGCAATCTTATAGGATTCTGATTTTCAGCTATTTGTAATTTTGCACCTAGTTGGTGCAAAATTTTCTTGTAGTTGTCATCAGTCATATAAAACTCGTACCATCCCTTCATATAATAAAGGTTGCGGGCCGAGAATTCTTTTACGTCAGGATAGGCTTCTCTAAGGTCAAGGCTGAGTTGGTTGACAACACCAGTTCCCCATCTTGCCTCTGCTTGCTTTTGTACAATGTCGCGCCCCAAGAGCCAATTGAACTCCAAAGCTCCATAATTGGCTTGTAATGCCACGCGACTGCGAACCGCCTGATAGCGGCTCTTTATCTCTCGCAGCCATTCTATGTATTCCATGAAAATTTGACGGATTTTGTGAGCATTGCATGCTCACTTCGCCATTAGCTCGTTGCTGCGACCAAGTCCCTTACTACATAATCTGTGCTAACATATTTCGCCACGGGTACGTTACGGGCCAATAGCGAAGTGAGCATGCAATGCTCACAAAATCCGTCAAATCCGTCATCTCCGTGGTGCTAAAGCACGTTGCATGAGTGACAGAATCCGTGCAATCGGTGCGATCCGTGAGCTATAATTTCAGAGTGGTTTTACCGGACTGCAATAAAAAATCAAAGGCTCACAGACAGCACTAATTACACGCTAATCTGTGAACCTTTTCCTTAAATTCCGACGCGGGACGCGTCGCCCCCATTAGGGGTTGCGTTTGACGTTTGAGTTCGTTCGCCTGTTTATGTTTTAAGCAATAATTTGATATAGAGTTCGGGCGTATCAAGTCTGATATGTGCGCTACGGCGTCAGCCCATTAGCATATTGACATATTAGCTCATTACCACATTGTCATATTGCCACATTAGCAATCCTGTTATTGCTCAACGGCCTTAGGTGTCCAGTTGTTGAAGAACCTCAGCACCCGTTTTTCGCTATAGCCCTTTCCTTCCTCCAAAAAACTGGAGTCCTGAATGTGAAGCACCTTACCATTGGTGTCGAGCACCACAAAAACGGGGAAACCAAAACGGGCCGGATTGCCCAATCTGTGCATCAGCGCAGCCGAGTTGTCGGTAGTGGTTGTGCTGCTTTTGCGCGGATTATAATTGACGTGTATAAATTCAAAGTTGTCGTTCACCGTCTTGTTAACCACAGAATCCTTCTCAACAAAATCGGCAAAGCGCAAACACCACGGGCACCAGTTGCCGCCCACTTGGCACACAACGTATTTGTTGGCAGCTTTAGCCTTGACAAGTGCATCGTCTATTTGCGTCATGGGGTCGATGGTCTCGTTATACACCCTTTTCAGTGCATTTTGTGCATGAACCAGGCTTATGGTCATAGCCATCAGTAGAGTTGTTATGAAAGTCTTCTTCATAGTTGTCACACCTCCTCTGTTATTTCTGCCATTGTTTTGCGTTTCTTTTCGGTACACACACAGTCGTCGGCCGTGTGTCCCACGGGTATGATGGCCACGGCTTCAAAGTTGTCGCTTGCAAAAAGTTGGTGCGTCACCTCGGGGTCGAAATTGCAAACCCAGCAGGTGCCCAGTCCGCGCTCAGCTGCGGCAAGGCACAGATGTTCGGTAGCTATTGCCACATCAATGTCGCCATGAGCCTTTGCGTCCTCAGGACGTGTCCAGCAGGCTGTATTGTCCTTCATGCACACAATGTAGAGCGGGGCGGTGCGGAACCACTCGCGGTTATAAGCACCCCATAGCTTTTCCTTGTACTCATTGCTGCGCACAACAATGAATTTCCAGGGTTGTTTGTTGCAGGCCGATGGAGCCAGTCGCACACACTCCATAATGTAGTCAAGGTCATCTTGGCTTACAGGCTCGGCTGTGAATTTGCGTGCCGAGAAACGCTTCTGTGTCAGTTCAAGAAAGTTCATGTCTCAAATATTTGTTTACCGCAAAATTAGCAAATTCCTCTAATCAGGCAATTGCTCATATAACATATAGATATGGTTATTACATAATGAGAACTTAAATGGCTTTCCTTTATGCTTTTGATAGTCACACATAATGCAGTTTTTGTCAGAGCAGTGGGTGGCACCATACAGTCCATGGCCAAACTCATGTACAATTACCGCTATAAAGTCCTTTCCTTTAACTCTATAATCAGATACTATAGATTTGTTTTTGGCTAAAGGGGTTAATCCCATTATTCCGTAATTCTCACTATTATGAATTTTAAAAGATATGTCTTTATGTGTTAATCCTATGATATAAATAGGATTGGCTGTTTCCGGTAAATCCCTTAAAAGGACATTGGCCAAATATCTATTTCTAGGTTTATAATAAGCGCTTTGTGGTAACTGCTTGTTGGGAAGGACTTTGACTGTATCAATAGTACATGCAAACACAGACTTTATGCCTTTCTTTATATCTTTACATAAAGATTTAGCCTCATGTTGCGTAAAGTTATCGTAAGGTTGCAAATAAATAGTAGCATGTGGGCAACATGGAACAGAATCGAACAAAACTTCTTCTTGTTCTAATTTATTTCCTTTATTACAACTAATAAAACACAATAATACTACAAAAAAACTTAAGATCTTCATAACTAATATTCTTAATATCCTGTATTATATTTTAAATATGAATCAAATGTTTTGTCATAATGTTTTAATTTAGCTCGTGAGGGCGCATTATTATATTTTGTTTTTAAGGGATGGCCTTTATCAGTAGATTCATAAATATAATTTTCTTCATTAACGGGCAAAACATATAAACTATCATTGGCTGAGTAGTTTTTTGCCATATAATTTAATACCTCATCTGGTAAATTCACACACCCAAAAGAGCCATTACGAGATTCTTTATTAAAAGCATCGCATCTTCCTGAAGGCATCGTATGAAGCATAGCTGCTAATTTTTTATTAGTATGAGTATTTCCTCTATTACCTTCATTGAATCGATAGGCAGGCTTCCCTTCATAACTACTCTAGGATAATGTAAAAATTCCTGCTGGCGTACTCCTTGCCTATTTTTCGTCATCATAAAATTTTTTACTTTGATCCTTGAACCATTATTAAGCAGTGGCAAAACGTGTGCCTTAATTTCATAAACTGTTGGCATCTGAACTTTTTACTTATCTTATATAAGATAGGCTGCTCTGCACTTTACTTGCACATAGGAATAAACGATGAAAATAAAAAGTCGTTGATCCTAAAGTACTGCAACAGATTTGCGTATTTGGTCTAATAGGACAGAGAGTTTTTTGCTTTTCTTGGCTGTCCAATAGTTATATTGGGTTTGAAGTTCCACCCAAATATAAGCCTTAGTCCCCATTGCAGCTTCTATCTTAAAAGCAAGTTCTGGAGTAACAGGACGTTTACCTTTTATTACTTCATTAAGTACAGAACAAGAAATGCCTATAGTTTCGGCAAACTTTCGTTGCGTGAGTCCACGTGCTTCTAATTCATCACCCAATAATTCACCGGGGTGAGTTGGTTCGAAAGGTTCTATATCGTAAGGATTATATATATTGCTCATATCTTGCTTCTGTTTATTTGCATAATGCAAAAGTAGTATGTATTTCTTGTATTCACAACGTTTGCGAACGTCTGTTTCGTTTGTAGTTTCTAATTTCGGACTAACATTTGCATTACGTTACGCCTCGGCACAATTCAAACTGCGTTTGGCTCTTCTCTCGGTTTGGTTGTAAATCATCATTTATCGAATTCTGAAGTGTGCAGCGGGACTATAAAAATAGTGCACTCTCGCGCGCACGCGCGTCAGGCATTTTATGCCCGTAATTGCTTTTGTCTGCACTAAATGTATTAAAAGCATTGATATTCAATGAAAAAAGGTGTGTAGGCAAACACGAAAGGAACCTGCACGCCGTCTGCACAATCTACACTTTACTTGCACTGCCTGCACTTTGATTGCACACCGTCTGCACGCCCTGCACTTCTTGTACCGAAAACGCGCCGTGCAGGTAGTGCTGCGGAGGACAAACAGTTACGGGAGGTAGACAAAGCTGTCACTCCAACCGAAAAAACTATATCCCGTTACAGACATGACGCAGTGGCAGTGCAGATATGTTGTGCAGGTAGTGCAGAGAGTGCAGGCAGTGTGCAGGTAGTGCAGACAAGGAGTGCAGGTAGTGCAGACACAGTGCAGACAAAATGACGGGTTACCTACACACTTGAAGATGCTGATAATCATGAGTTTTTGTGCGATTAGTGCAGACAAGTGCAAAAGTGACAGCAAAACGTCTGACGTGCGCGCATGCGCGAGGGAAACGTTGTCTGCACGTCCGATGATGGCACGCTGCCATAAATGTCATTCGTGACAGAATGAAAATTTTATGACAGGCAAATAATAACTTTGGCACACTTTTGGCATAATGAATGGCGAGCGCCTGCACGACGGCTTAAAAAACTGCGTGCGGCATTCACCCACAATAGCAATAAATCAAACAAATAACAAAACATAAGCAATTATGAACATTAAACCGTTAGCTGACCGCGTGCTTATCAAGCCCGCTCCCGCAGAAGAGAAAACTGCTGGTGGTATTATCATTCCCGACACTGCCAAGGAAAAACCATTGCAAGGCGAAGTGCTTGCTACTGGTAATGGCACAAAGGACGAAGAAATGGTGCTCAAGGCTGGCGACACCGTGTTGTATGGTAAATATGCCGGCACCGAGGTAGAACTCGATGGCGAAAAGTATTTGATTATGCGTCAGAGCGATGTGCTCGCTGTTCTGGCATAAGTTAACAACCAATCACAACCCATTAAAAATAAGAAGCTATCATGGCAAAAGAAATAGTATATGATGTAGATGCGCGCGAACGTCTGCGCGAAGGTGCTGATGCACTTGCTAATGCAGTAAAGGTAACCCTCGGCCCTAAAGGTCGCAATGTGGTAATCGACAAAAAGTTTGGCGCACCGCGCATTACCAAGGACGGTGTGAGCGTGGCCAAGGAAATTGAACTTGAAGACGCTTTCCAGAATGCTGGCGCACAGCTCGTTAAGAGCGTGGCCTCGAAGACTGGCGACGATGCTGGTGATGGTACCACAACGGCTACTGTGCTGACACAGGCTATCCTTACTGAGGGTATGAAGAATGTGGCTGCCGGTGCCAATCCGCTTGATGTAAAGCGTGGTATTGACAAGGCTGTGGCCAAGGTGGTTGAAAGCATCAAGGGCCAGAGCGAGCAGGTAGGCGAAAGCTACGACAAAATTGAGCAGGTGGCTACTATCTCTGCCAACAATGACCCCGAAATTGGTAAACTCATTGCTGATGGTATGCGTGCCGTTAGCGTAAACGGTGTTATCACCATCGAGGACGCCAAGGGTCGTGACACTGTGCTCAAGACAGTTGAAGGTATGCAGTTTGACCGTGGTTACCTTTCAGCTTACTTCGTTACCGACACTGAAAAGATGCAGTGCGTAATGGAGAACCCCTACATTTTGATTTACGACAAGAAGATTTCAAACATCAAGGATTTCTTGCCTATACTCGAACCCGCCGTACAGAGCGGTCGTCCTCTCTTGGTTATTGCTGAGGACGTTGACAGCGAAGCCCTTACTACATTGGTAGTTAACCGCCTGCGCACACAGCTCAAGATTTGTGCTGTGAAGGCTCCTGGTTTTGGCGACCGTCGCAAGGCTATGCTCGAGGACATTGCCGTACTTACCGGTGGTGTGGTTATCAGCGAAGACAAGGGCTTGAAGCTCGAACAGGCTACACTCGATATGCTTGGTTCTGCCGAGAAGGTGACTATCTCAAAGGAGAACACCACTATCGTGAATGGCAAGGGTGCCAAGGAAAACATCAACGAGCGCATCGGCCAAATCAAGAACGAGATTGCCAACTCAACCTCTTCATACGACAAGGAAAAACTCCAGGAACGTTTGGCCAAACTCTCAGGCGGTGTATGTGTGCTTGAGGTTGGTGCTGCCAGCGAAACGGAGCAGAAGGAGAAGAAGGACCGTTGCGATGATGCACTTTGTGCAACCCGCGCAGCCGTTGAGGAAGGTATCGTAACCGGTGGCGGTGTGGCTTACATTCGTGCCCAGAAGTGCCTCGAAGGCATGAAGGGTGACAATGCCGACGAAACTACTGGTATCAACATCATTCGTCGTGCCATTGAGGAACCGCTCCGTCAGATTTGCCGCAACGCTGGCATCGAGGGTGCTGTTATTGTGAACAAGGTGCGCGAAGGCGAAGGTTACTATGGCTACAACGCAAAGACCGAAGAGTTTGGCGACTTGCGTGCAGCTGGTGTGGTAGACCCCGCCAAGGTAACTCGTGTGGCTCTTGAAAATGCTGCTTCGGTTGCAGGCATGTTCCTCACTACTGAGTGCGTTATCTGCGACAAGAAGGAGGACAAGCCCGAAATGCCGATGGCTAACCCCGGCATGGGCGGCATGATGTAATGTATCAATCAAACTAAGTAACATACGCAGACTGCGCCCCAGCACTATGTAACGGTAGTGCGGGGGCGCAGTTTTTTTGTGTTGAGTTGTCCAAATGCGGAACCGTGTGGCCTCGTAGCTATTCACTCGATAGCCAACGGCTATCACCACGTCAAGATTGTACATCAGCAACTCGCCATGCCATTTGTCCGAAGGTGTTCGAATTTTTCTAATTGTATCGGACAATCGGACAAATGGGTCTCACCACTTTTGTCGATTTGGTCAAGATGATAGTTAATAGTAGGCACAGTAACTATCTCCGCATCAATTTACAGTAGAATACAGGCTGCACCTCAGCATAACGTTCAAGCAAGCTTGATGCACCGCATTCTCTTTATACACAAAGGTAAAAACAATCTTTGATTAGGTAAAAATATTATTGCTTCTATATAACAAAGTTCAAATATCATCTTTGTTATTATCTCAACTTGTTTGCCATTCTGGCAAAGGGAACTGTCCGGTAAAAGTCTAAAGCACATTGTAATAATGCTTTTGCCCTTACAGGGCGCGACTGCTCCAACACGTGATACCCAGGGTGTCGCTACGCTTGCCCTGGGCTATGGTCTCCATTGGGCTTTCAGCCCGCACTTACAAGGTTAAAATGGTTGTTTGTCCATTCGTAATGCTGAGGCTACGCTGAACCACAATACACTGCCTCGTTGCTAATCACGATATAATAGAAATGTGTGTGCAAGTGCGGGCTGAAAGCCCAATGGAGATCATAGCCCAGGGCAAGCGAAGCGGCACCCTGGGTATCATGTGTTGGAGCAGTCGCGCCCTGTAAGGGCAAAAGCATTAAAGTCTGTCATGGACAACGTGATTGCTGTCGTATTTCATGTATGCTTTTATGTCAATAATAGTTTCTGCAGCCATGTGCAGCTAACTAAAGGGGGCTTACTTTTTGAAACAAAGTGCATGAAACTCTATTTATAAAGGGTCTAAGACGGGAAAAGTAGCGTCTTGGCGTTTTACCGGACAATGTAAAAATATTGTCTGGATAAATAGCATTACTCAGAAACGTTTCGTATTTTTGCAGTGCTAGAATCCGCCACGCTTCCCGTTGATCAGCGTACCAGGGCGGAACTTTTTGTTTTTATACCTCATTGCTTTATTGGATACGACAACAGATATGAAAAGTTTCAACGATAAGAAAAAATAATAGTATGGCTAACGAACTGTTTACCCCAATAAATAGAAAGGTGGGCGACTTGCTCACAGACGTGAAGAATGGTCGCATAGGTTTGCCCGACCTTCAACGCCCTTTTGTATGGAAAGACAATAAGGTGCGCGAGCTTTTGGACTCTATGCTTAAGGGCTATCCCATCGGCTTCGTGATGCTTTGGGAGTCGCCAGCCGATTTTGCTAACAAAAAGCAGATTGGCAACAATGACAAGGATTGGCAGGAAGCACGCGACCTCGTTATTGATGGTCAGCAACGCCTGACAGCCTTGCTTGCAGCCATTAAAGGAGTGCAGGTGAAAGATTCAAACTATAAGGAACGTTATATCAAGATTGCCTTCAACCCTATAAAGCGCGAATTTGAGGTGTGGAGCCAGGCTTACGAACGTTCTACGGAGTGGATAAGTTCTATAAGTGAAGTGTTTGCTGCCAAAGACAACAATACAGTTTCAAGATTACGCCGCAACTACATAAAGCTACTTAACGAGAAGCGAGTGAAAGATGGTTTGGACGCGTTGAACGATGACGAAGAAATGATGATAGAAGACAACATCAACGAACTTCTTAACCTCTCAGACTATGTACTGCCGACTTTGGAGATAAAAGCCATCGCCAATGAGGAAGAGGTGGCTGACATCTTCGTGCGCGTGAACTCAGGCGGCCAAAAACTTACCGAGAAGAACTTTATTGAAACGTTGTTGGCTGTATATGACAATGACTTGCATATGCGCATCAACCAGTTCTGCAAAGATTCACGCATACCAAAGGACGGTACATCATACAACCATATTATAGAGGTAGACCCTGTGCATATCATTCGCACAACAGTCGGCTTGGCTTTCAAACGTGCAAGATTGAGATATGCTTATATGCTATTGAGAGGCAAAGACTTGAACACGCGCAAATCATCTGTAGAAACGCAGCAAGAGAACCTCGAAAAGTTTCGTAATGCTCTTGGAATCGTTATGAATCTCAATCATTGGCATGCCTTTATGAACATTGAGGCAGAAGCAGGCTATTTGAAGAGTTCTTTGATTTCTTCCGACAATGCTGTGATATTCTCTTATATGCTTTATCTTATTGGCAAGACAGAATACAAGGTGCAGCCTGTAGAACTCAAACGCATTATGCAGAAATGGGTGTTCATGGCAAATATCCGTGGTTTCTATACAGACTCTCCAGAGTCTACTGTTGAGCGACAATTGGCAGATTTGCGTGCCGTAAAAACAGCTGATGAATTTGTAGCCTATCTTGATGCTGAGATAAAGAATCAGTTTACCGAAGATTATTTTAGCGTCACATTGCTAAACAATTTGGTGACATCTTCCACTACGTCGCCTATATGGTATGGCTATGTGGCTGCGCTTAATGTGTTGAACTACCCTATGCTATTCAGCACCACACCCACATCAAAGTATTTTGTCGTGGGTGCCCATGGTACAAAATCGTCAATAGACATACACCATATTTTCCCAAAGCACTATCTAACTCTTCAGGGATATGAGGAGGACAGAGACCGCAATCAGATAGCAAACTATACTTATTTGGACTACTCAACGAATATCGACATATCGGACAATCCGCCAGTTGACTACGTTGAAGCGTATCGCAAACGCCTTGGCGAAGATGGTTACAAAACTGCCTGTGCGCAGAATGCTCTACCCGAGAATTTTGAGATGTTAAATTATCCCGACTTTTTGGTAGAACGCCGGAAACTAATGGCACAGCTTATCCGCAAGGCATACAACAAGCTATCTGAATAAAAATATACGGACTTATCACGTTTCTTTATATTGCTCAACGATGAGACAAAGAACTTGTAAATCAGCTTAATTGAAAGGATTTTGGTGAAAATGTTTTTTGTGCGCTTCAAGAATAATCCTAATCCATACACATATGGCGCAGGCTATGTTGCTCGGGCAGCCTTCCCGAATGGGTGGATGTTGCAGACAGCAATATGTCTACTGATGGCATACAAGAGACAGACGTTAGTACATTTCACCATACAAAGTAAAACAAATAGAAACTCATTGTTTAATGTCGGCATTACACATATTCAATCCTTCGCACGATGAGGCTTTGGCGGCAAATTCGCCTCACTATTATCCCTCGGGCATAGCCCGCAAATTGGCGGCAGAATGGGGTACGTTGCCTGCAGTGTGGGCCGCTGCGGACGATGCCATTTGGTTGCCCGACGAGGCGGCTTTGCCAGCCGATGTGCCGCCGTTGTGGCGTGACAAGGTGCGCTTTGTGCGTCATGGCGATATGAATACCACCTTTTGGCAGAGTATAGACCGCATAGAGCCTTGGGGCTGGGACCGACTGGTCTGCCAGCAGTTGCGTAAGGCTGGTGCTCCCGACAGTTTGCTGCCCACCGAGATAGAACTTGATGCTTACCGCGCCCTCAGCAGCCGGCGCACCACCACCGCAGTGCTGCCCTTGTTGCGCAAGGCATTGAGCGAAAGGGGATTGCCCACTGTGGGCGGCTCGTATGTGGCAGAATGTATGGACGACTTTGAACTGTTGACGGACCAGTGTGCGGCGGCAGAGCATGCCACGGGCAAGGTGGTGGCCAAGAGTTTGTGGTCGTGCAGTGGCCGTGGGGTGTTTGTGATAGATGGCCCGATGTCGGCCTCTACTTCAGGGCGCGTCAAGCGTTTGCTGCGCGAACAGGGTGGCATTGAAGTGGAGCCGCACTATGGTGGCGTGTTGAACTTTGCGCTCGAGTTTAATGCCCTCCACGACGGCAGTGTGCGCTATGCTGGTCTTTCGTTGTTCGACACCACCGAGACTGGTGGCTATACGGGCAACACCCTTGCTCCACAAGCTGCGCTCGAACGGGTGCTCGCCCGGCAGTTTGATGGTTTGGACATTTTGAAAGAAATCTGCAGCGCAGTGTTGTCACAACATCTTGCCGCCCGCTACGAGGGTCCGTTGGGTGTGGACATGATGTTGGTAAAGACGGCCCAAGGCATCATGTTGCACCCGTGCATCGAGGTGAATTTGCGTCGCACCATGGGGTATGTGGCACTCGACGTGGCACGTGCCGAATACGACTTGCCCTCAGCGCTGAGGCCGTTGTTTGGGTGATTTTTATCGATGTGAATGCAAAAAGATGTGTGTTTTGTTGGGATAACTTGTTATATTGTGTATATTTGCAAACAATATATTACAATTTATAATCTAACATCAATTAAGCTATGAAATTTACATTCAACAAACAATTCATGGTACTCATGTTCTTGTTGCTAAATTGTTTTGCGAGCTATGCCGCAAATGAATACTTGCTTACCAAACAAATCACCCTCAAACTAACTGAGGCTGGTACATTGCCTAACAAGATTGCGAGTAGTGAGAAGAATCTTATTACGAACCTAAAAATAATCGGTGAGATAAATGGTACCGATTTGCGCTTTATACGTGAAATGGCAGGTTGTGACGTAGAAGGATATCGCACTTCTGGTATTCTCTCTGTATTAGACTTGTCAGAAGCAAGATTTGTAGCAGGAGGTGATAATTATTATTACAGTTGCTATACCAGCAATGATATAATTGGAAAGTATGCCTTTTGTGGTTGCAGTTCATTGACAAGTGTAATTATTCCATCAAGCGTGACTGAAATTGAAAAGTATGCCTTTTGGGGCTGCAGTTCTTTGATAAATGTAAATATTTCATCAAGTGTGACAGAGATTGGAGAAGATGCCTTTGAGAATTGCAGTTCTTTGACAAGTGTAAATATTCCATCAAGCGTGACAAGTATTGGAATGTATGCCTTCTACAAATGCAGTTCTTTGACAAGTGTAAATATTCCATCAAGCGTGACAGAAATTGGAAAAGATGCCTTTAAAGACTGCAGTTCTTTGACAAGTGTAAATATTCCATCAAGTGTGACAAAGATTGAAAGTGGTACCTTTAACGGTTGTATTTAGAGCCTTATAACTAACCATAACTTACTATGACTAACCAAACATAAAGCCTTGATTTTCAATACTCTTTGATTTTTAACACTTTCTGAGTGCTTTT
>ENA-OPCK01000220-OPCK01000220.1-human-gut-metagenome-genome-assembly--contig:-NODE-220-length-34326-cov-24.118847_pt1 | contig 34326 bp, 36 predicted proteins | sample MGYA00241249_ERZ501478 | MGnify/ENA primary metagenome ERZ501478 (study PRJEB25962, sample SAMEA2042629) | human gut metagenome | biome: human gut; feature: human-associated habitat; material: faeces...
GAGGGTCTACGTCTGCTACCCTCTGTCTGTGACTCGAAATTAATTCAGCAGACCCGAATTAAATCTCCACTAATGACAATATAAGAAGGAGGAACTATACCTTCTTGTCTCCATCGTTCACGATCATCACATAACGAATCCAACAAGGTTTCATAATTCAGACCTTCCGGTTTATGCAAATCAGAAATATGCAATATCGAAATTTTACTCATAATATATACATTTACTAGTAAATCACCAGTAGTAAACCACCAATACAGCGTACCCACTATTTTTCAGTAGGTTAACTGCATTAGTATTTTAAATAAAGTTTTGAATTCAGGGTAATTTGTGGATAATTTATGACAATTAATGTTCATATAATGTATACATAAACTTTCGCCAATCCATCACACAGAAAGGACCAATTGTATGCTGAAGAGTCTAGCAAAATCTAAAACATGTTTTCATAATGGTGATTTACAACTTGTTTAAATCACTTATTATTTCATCCAATGTCTCATCTACCTTCATAACATTTCGTTTTACAATATTAAAAAGTTGTTCCATTAAGGAATAACCTTCTTTATCTTTAGGGCCTATTTTTGTCTTTTCTATTGTATTACCCATGATATTTAAAATGTCAATCGTATAACATTGAGCATCATCTTCAAAAGGATTGTCTATATACCCTACAACGACGGCGTTCATACTAATATTAACAATAAATCTATCTGACGAACTTGTCTCATTCCACGAGATATTACCTGATTTCGTCTTCTCAATAAGAATATTTACAATTTCTTTATACTTTGACTCCATATTTTTTTGCTTTAATGTTTGAGGAAGTGTTTTGCATTATCATCGCCACTTCATCAATATGTTTAATAATAACATTGACGTTTAACTTACCTTGTTCACGTTTTTCATTAAATAATGACTGCATATCCACAGATAAGTTCTTTAAATTTACTCTTATTATTTCATCGCTCTTCTGTAAAAGTTTGACAGCCATTGCTTCCTGTAGAATTTTTCTAATCTCATCTATTTTCAAAGCAGCAGCCAAATATTCACTGGAATTAAGATAAGAATATATGGCGGGAATAATCTCCTGAGAGCGAGAAATATCTGATAACGAGAAAAGACTGTTTATCTCTTCCAATTTCTCAGCAACATCTCTCGAAGCCTTCTCGTTAGCTGTCTTCATACTCTTCAGTTGCCAGAATGTAATCATCAAACCATGAAAGGTTCCTATGGTTCCGAGCAACGAAAAAATATCTAATAGATTAATATCATTTATATAATTACAAACTAATAATGTGCTTATTGTTGATATTACTACATATACTACAATATTAATAGAAATAGCTTTAATAGACATACTCAGTATCTAACTTCAGTTTAAGACTACTTATCATAGCTTTAAGCTCTGTTATTGTATTAATATATTCTTGTCTCTCCATATTAGATGTTAGAGTTCACTTTAGGTTACAGCCCTTTGTACTGGCACTTTTACAAGTGCCTATATATTGAACTTTATCACTTGTCTAATCCAGTACGCTTCAACTTTGCTTCCAAATATGCTGCTTTGCGTTCTGCAGCTTTGCGTTTCTTGGTTTCTTCCTGTATGGATGTTTTCAAAGACTCTACACGAGAAAGCATTTCATCAAGTTTGGATAAACGTTCTGCGTCCTTTTTACGCTGCTCAAGGAAATCCTGCAAAACAAGGTCCATTGCACGCTTCTTTAAATCTAACTCACGAAGACGCTCGACAAGAGTGTTGATTTGTTGTTGTCGTTCTTCAGATGCCATGAAACTATTGGGATGATAACAGAAATATTATTGGATGTAGGAGGTACGGTCTCCGAACCGTACCACTCAAGTAGCACATTATATATATAATATAGCCATTTGCGTGGTGCATTATAAATACTATAGCCATTTGCGTGGTACGGTTCGGAGACCGTACCTCCTACTATACTAATCGCGACGGAAGATGTCGCGGGTGTACACCTTGGCTTCTACGTCCTTTAAGCAGTCATCAAAGCGGTTGGCGATGATTGCCTTGCTTTGAGACTTGAAGGCTTCGAGGTTATTTACTACTTTGCTGCCGAAGAATGTTGTGCCGTCTTCCAATGTTGGCTCGTAGATGATTACTTCTGCTCCCTTTGCCTTAATACGCTTCATGATGCCCTGGATGGCTGACTGGCGGAAGTTGTCGGAGTTCGACTTCATAGTTAAGCGGTATACACCGATGACACAAGTGCCTTGTTCTGCTCCATATTGGTTGTTGCTTGAATAGTCGTACCAACCTGCTTTGCGCAATACTGCATCAGCGATGTAATCCTTGCGCGTGCGGTTGGACTCTACAATGGCTGACATCATATTCTGAGGAACGTCTTGGTAGTTTGCGAGGAGTTGCTTGGTGTCTTTCGGCAAGCAATAGCCACCGTATCCGAATGAAGGATTGTTGTAGTGGGTACCGATACGGGGATCAAGACCTACTCCTTCGATGATAGCCTTGCTGTCTAAGCCCTTAACTTCTGCGTAAGTATCGAGTTCGTTGAAGTAGCTTACGCGAAGTGCAAGGTAAGTGTTGGCAAAGAGCTTGACTGCTTCCGCCTCCTTCATGCCCATGAAAAGAACAGGAATGTTCTTTTCGAGTGAAGAGTGAAGAGTGAAAAGTGAAGAATCCAATTGCTTTGTATCGCCATTATGACCGATAGCTCCCTCTAAGAGTAAAGATGCGAAGGTCTTGGCTGCTTCTTTCAACATCTCTACGTCGGTTACAGACTCGATGGCGTTATTCTCGGCCTCAAACTCGGGCTTGTTTATAATTTTGGGGTAGCCTACAATGATACGGCTTGGGTAGAGGTTGTCGTAGAGGGCTTTGCTCTCACGAAGGAACTCTGGAGAGAAGAGGAGGTTGAACTTCTTTACTCCTTTCTGGGCGTATTTTAAGTAGAGGTTGCGGGTGTAGCCAACTGGAATGGTTGACTTGATAACCATAATGGCATGTGGGTTTACTTCCAATACGAGGTCGATTACTTCCTCTACATGGGTGGTGTCGAAGTAGTTCTTTACGGGGTCGTAGTTGGTTGGTGCTGCGATAACTACGAAGTCGGCATCAGCGTATGCTGACTTGCCATCGAGTGAGGCTACAAGGTTTAATGGCTTTTCTGCCAAATACTTCTCAATGTAATCATCCTGTATTGGTGAAATCTTATTGTTAAGTTTTTCCACCTTTTCAGGGATTACATCTACTGCTGTTACATGATGATGTTGCGACAGAAGTGTCGCGATACTCAGTCCAACGTAGCCAGTACCGGCTACTGCTACTTTAATGTTGTTAAAATCACGCATAATATTTTGATTTTTTGTAATCGGCTTTGCCGCTTGCCTGAGCAAGAATTTTCGTTAATGCTCAATTTAGGGCATAGCCCTTTGTATAGGAGCGGGGACGCCCTCGTCCCCGAAAGAATTAGGGAGAATCTATTGCTTTGGCGAGGACGAGGGCGTCCTCTCTCCCAGTCGGGGACGAGGGCGTCCCCGCTCCCACTTTACCGTCTATTGAGGGAGAACTTCCAATTTATTTTTAGGGTGAATAGAAAGAAGTTGAACTTCATGCTGAAGAATGGGGTGCTGACTACTTCTACTTTGAGCTTGTCTATGGCGTTCGACTTTTGGTTAAGGAACTCGTCGCCGATGAAGATCTGGATTGACTGGGTGGCGTTGGGCAGTATCTGGTTGCTGCCTCCATTGATAGTAATTGTTTCTGTTGTCATGATTAATTCATGGGTCGTAGTTTGACGAAAAAGTAATATAATATACTTGGCGATTTAATATAATATAAATGCCACTTTAATATAATATAAATGGCAAAGTAATATAATATACTTTTTGCTATAGATTTTGATTATTTTATGCGATTGGGTTTGGGGCGTGACAACAAGGCGTCATTGATGCGGGCGCGGAGGTTGTCGATGGTCCTACCCTTTTCGAGTTTGGTGGCGAAGGGCAGGAGGAGACGGATGAAACGCTCTTTTACTATCTCTTCCTCGGTGAGCCGTGACTCTTGCTCGAAGATGGAGATGACGATCCTGGCAAATTCGGTGGCGTTAAGACATTCGCCTATTTGAGAGATATAGCCAGGTAGGTTCACCTTATCTATATATAGGGACAGCTTGCCTAATTCGGGGATTGAGGCGCTGTCTGGAGTTGAGGTGCCAAGAATTTTCTCGGCATATTGGTCGCCATAGAAGTTTTGTACTGCCTCTGTGGCATTAGGGAGAATTTGGTTGTTTCCTCCGTTAATATTGAATATTATATCATTCATAAGGTTAGTTTTTAATGGTTTATCAATGGATTGTAAACAAAAAATCAACGTGTGTCAACAGAATTGATTTGGGGTGTTGGATGTTGTACCTTTGCAATGCAGTCAAGAAACAATGTATTACTTTTGCTGGGCGTCATGACTGAAGGCGTAAACACAAAGTCCCATACCGGCGATGGGCGCTGAAAAATGATTAACTATAGTGTGTTCATGATGTCTAATCACTTTAGTAATGATGCTACTCCTAAGGCTTATGCCAAGAATCAGGTGAACGAGGTGTGGCCTATCGAAAAGTTTGCAAAGCACATAGCCGACCACAATGGCGTATATAGTCGTGGCACGGTGAAGGGTGTGTTGAGCGACATGTGCGAGTGTCTGGTGGAGCAATTGCTTAATGGCAACAAGATTCAACTGGGTGAGTTGGGTACGTTCGGTATATCCATCAGCAGCGAACCTGCTGAGAATCTGAATGAGTTCTCGGCTAAGAACATCAAGGAGGTGAATATCGTGTTCGCTCCTGGCGCTGACTTTGAGAACCTTATCAACCGTGCCAAGTTTAATCCAGTGGCGAGTCGTGTCGTTCAGAATGCCGCGCTTAAGGCGGAGAAGAACGGTGAAGCCAACGTGGATATCGAGGGCATCAAGAAGAAGTAGTTATTGAACTCATGTAATGTATGAGGCTTATTTTATTCATCTATTTAAAGACTACGAGTATGAAGATTAACTGGAAGAAGGTGGCACTGTATGTGCTGCGAGTGATTGAAATGATTGTTACGGGTGCGGCGGGCGGTGCCATGACGCAACTATAAAACCATCTGGGTATGAGAACGATAACTTTGATTATTGTGCATTGCAGCGCTAACCGCGCTGGCAGCACATTGAGAATGGCGGACATTGACCGCTACCACCGCTCGCTGGGCTGGAAGGGTTGTGGATATCATTATGTTATTCCTACCGACGGCACTATTGAACGGGGTAGACCTGAGGCGCAAATCGGTGCGCATTGCAAGAATCATAACCGACATTCTATTGGTGTTGCATATATAGGAGGTCTTGCCGGTGACGGCAAGACTCCTTGTGACACCAGAACGGAAGCACAGAAGAGTGCGTTGAAACGGTTGCTTGGTGATCTGCATAAGCGTTATCCGAAAGCGTTGATAGTTGGACACTGTGACCTTGATCCACAAAAACCGTATTGCCCGGGATTTGATGTGAATTACGAATTACGAGTTAGGAATTAGGAATTTTACTGATATACTGGCTCAAGATTCGAACAGGTAGCCGTAGTTGTTTTGCAACGCCTCAAATTCTGTTTCGCAGCGATCATGCAACTCTTTATTGCTGTTCTTGAATATCTTTATAGTTTTCTCTATCTCTTCCTTTACGGTTCGTCCTGCATCAAAGATGGGTCTCAGTTCGTCCTTGAAATAGTCGATGAAAGGTGCATAGTAGTAGCCTATCTCTTCTATCATGAAATAGAAGGTATTATATGCATCTTTCAGATCCAGTTTCTTGTCTCTTACATCTGCAAGTGTCTGAAGACGGAGTATTTCGATGTTTTCTGCTTGGGCCGACACCTCTTGGACGGTCTTTACTTTATGAAAGTAACGGTCGATAAAGGCGTTGCGCTCATGCAGGTTGCGCTTGTAGAACAGCTGGCGTTCTTTTTTGTCTGCCTCGTTCTTGTTTACTTCCTCAAAACATTCGGCATGTACGCCTGATAAGGCTACTGCCATTCCACCGACATCCATGACGAGCTTGCGGTCGCGGGCTATGCGGATGACATAACCTTCGAGTCCTGCATATTCACCAGTCATGATGCGAAGTAGAGTACGGTTCTTGGAATAATAAATAAAAGGACGAAGAAGGAAGCGGAGACGCTCTGGCTCGGTTTCTGCCACACGCATGAATGGCTCCATTTGGTTGCAAGGGATAGTGGCTACCTTTCCAGTGCTACAATTCTTACAGAGTTTGTATGAATTTACGTTTTTATTTAAGTAGTCCTGTAATGTTTTCGGGTCACCTTGCAAGAATATCAGTCCGCTAACAGAAGGGGTTTCCACTTCGCGCATTCCGCCTCTGTTACGGTGACGAGGAACATACCTTATTGTCTTATGCACAAAATGGGTTAATCCATCTTTTTTTAGCTGTTCTTCTATAGATTTTACTTTCTGGTTGTGAACAAAAAGATAACTCCATGACGTGCAGTTGTCCTTCACCAGCGAACACTTCTTTATCGCTGAACCAGTCATTATGTCTGGCTCAGGAACGTGTGTGCCCTCTGGAAATTCATTGTTCTCAGATGTCTGAAAACTCTTTGTTTCGTCGGCTGTAGACTGAGAAATCGTGCAATCCTGCTTCATAACTTCTCTGCTACTTTATGTCACTGTTGGCTGCCATCAACTGAGATGGCGATGCCAATTTTACAATAACAATGTTCATAAAATCATACTATCTGTGTGTATGCTTGTCCAGTTATGGAATTCAATGTTTCACAAATCAAATGTGCTGATTGCGTCGCATTATCACCTCATAGTTAGCTTTGTGTCTCTATCTCTTTACATACTGTTTTCACATGATAAAACAGTATCTACATTGCAAATGTACTACTTTTCCTTCACTTCTTATCATTTTTAAATGAAAAAGTTTAGCAAAACCCCGAATTCCCTCTAAAATGTTTCACAAATCCAACTTTTCAAGGTTTCAAAAGCCCTTTGTTTACAGCATTCTTTCTCATTGTGAATGTTTTATCATGTGAAAACAATCACTCCTCCCTCCATTTGTTAAACACCACTCACCCTCCTTCTCCATAATAGGAAATGCCGACATATTATGAATGAAAATCAGATTAAGTAACTATGGCTGGGGATGTCCTAATCCACTTCATATAAAAAAAGCTAAAGAGCTGAGTGAAAATATCACTCAGCTCTTTAGCCCTTTTATTTGTTTTATACTATTTATCAGTGGTAAAAATACCCAAATATTCAAAAGCCTTCCATAAGTTACTATACGAATCTCCATCCATTCCAAATTGCTGTGCTCTCAAGTAGGCATTCTCTATTTTCCCATCCTTACACATGTCTTCCACCCATTTGGGAGATGAAAGAAACGATTCTTTCTTGTCGAACTTTGGTATATACTTTATCAACTCGTTTATTACGGCTTTCGATGTTCCATAGTATTTATTGGTGTTGATAAAGTGTATCAAGAACCAAAATTCTACAGAGGGCATACTGTCACATAATATGACACGTTTGTTCTTGTCGTATTTCCGCTTCAAATCTTGAAGTCTTTTTGACTCTGTAGCATTCCATGATGATACATCTGCATCAAACACCACAATTGCTAACCCTTCATTGTCAAGCACCTGTTTTATAAGCTTCTCCAATGTGGAAATATTCTCATTTCCAAAGTACCTTGGTCGAATCTTAATTTTTAAATTGTACAGAGACTGTAAATGAGAAAAATAGTATTTCTCTGTAATACCAGCTCCGATGATTACGGCTCTCTCTGGCTTTTTGTTGATTGTTGCTGTTCTTCTTGCCATATGCCTTTAATCATGAATGTTTGGTAATGCTCCGAAAACTCCGTTTCTGTATGATTTCTGGAATGAAGAAATTTTTGACAGTCCTTTAAAGTCTGTCAATGAATATAGCGTCGTGTGTCCATCTTTTTCTTTTTCCGTAAACCATACAGAATCCTTTCTGATAAGATCATCCACAGTATTCAACAACGGATCGTAATGTGAGGTTACTATCAGTTGACTTCTACTTTTCTCTTTCAGGAACTTTTCTATGATGAATTCCACCAGTTCGGGATGCAATGAGGATTCTATTTCATCTATTGGTAAGATGCCGTTCGTTTTTATCGCCTCATAGATAGCTGCCTCTATGCCAAAAGTTCGTTTGGTTCCTTCACTTTGGAGCGAGTTGGGCAACCTGTAATTTTCTTCCCCACGTTTGTTTTTAACTGTGTGTTGAAAATCAGTACGTAATCTTTCAAGGGCATTGTCTGCCAGCATTTTCTCCTTTGCCTTTTCTGGAATATCTTTATCTTCCATTATAGAGGCTTTAACAATGTCTGGAATAGGCACTTTTTCCCTTTCGGTATATACGTCGGTTATATTATAGTCCGCCTTATGTACAAAATCAAGGATGTATGCCTTCAATTCAGCATTCTTTTCCATTTGTTTTCCTGCATACTCAAACATTCTTGTACCTGGTTGTATGATTGGCATCATATTGTTTTTCATCCAGTCACGCACTTCATCTATGTATGCTAAAGAACAGTTTACTTGATTTCTTGCCGCAAAAAAGGACATGTTGGATAAACATTTTACATTTAGCTGCTCCACTATTGTTGCGTTCGCCTTAACCAGACTCGCATTCAACTTGATAAGTGATGCTGTGCCGTCCAACTCCCTGCTGAACACAAGTGAGGGCTGTACTGAATTGTATACATACAAGTCCTCCTTTATTACTTGTTTGTCGTCCAAGACGAGGGCATACCAATACCTTTTGTCGCCAACAAAGAATTTAATGTTGAATTCAGATGGTTCGTTCGGAGTTTCCGTGTCCAATAAGAAAGGTACCACACCTGTCTCTTCATCAATATCTGACTTTTTGTCGAACCAAAAGTCGCGTAAAAAATCCATTGCATTCAACAGGTTTGATTTTCCACTAGCGTTCGCTCCATAAATAAGGGCGAAACGCAATAAGCGCACTTTTGTGGTTACGTTTACTACTTGACACTCTTCAAACGTAGTGTCTTTGGTGGCCTCAAAACTAAGAACCACCTCGTCTCTGAACGATAGGTAATTCTTTATTCTAATCTCCTGTATCATGACAGTTCCATTTTACTTGTTTCTATATTATTTCAGTTATTTGCAGAGATAATGTAAGCCGAGATAGGGCTTTTACCCAGTTACTTTGTTATGTAGGGTTACTCTTTTCGTATGCAAAGTTACGGATAATCTACCATATTCTCGAATAAAACAACCTTAATATTTGGTTCTATTCTTGAAAATAGTACACTTTATACCAAATTGACATATAGGCGACATATATGTCAGGTATCTGACAATCTCTTGTGAAGTTCAACATTAATTGATTATGATATTTCCACACCTTGTTGCAGCAAGATATATTTTCAAGGCACAATTTGTTAAGTACCAACGGTTTTTATTCTGTTTATCGCCGTATCTGTTTTCCGAGTGACACAACGTGCCACAGCTTTGCATTCAGATAAAGCAGTCGAGAGTTTACTCTCGTAAAGCTTTATCTGAATGTAAAGCAAGTCGAAGACTCGGAAAACAGATGCGGTGTTTTTATCGGTTTTTGTCAAAATCCCCCATGGGGTTCAGATATACCTGCGTCGTCTTATTCTCATAAAAAGAGCGAAAAACTGCCATAAAAAGAGAGTATCAACGCCGATATTATGCCAGTCATAAAGAAAAACTACAACGCAAGAGCCGTGAGTTCCACAGACAGCTAAAAATGAACAAGTGATTGTAGAAAATATTTGCAAAGTTTTCTACATAAAGAATGTTAATTTAATCAGTGGCGTATTACGCATATCGCTGATTTTTTTGTATTTTTGCATCATCAAAGTAATGAACGATATGGCAGAGATTGCAAAACGTATATACGAAACAAGTGAAGGGCAGATTCTCTTCATCTCAGACTTCTCGGACATAAACGACAATGAGAAGGTAGTGAGTCGTGCACTTTCTGTAGAAGAAAAGAAGGAAATATAGTTCGATTAGCTAATGGGGTTTAGCCCAACGGTTTTTATTCTGTTTATCGCCGTATCTGTTTTCCGAGTGGCACAACGTGCCACAGCTTTGCGTTCAGATAAAGCAGTCGAGAGTTTACTCTCGTAAAGCTTTATCTGAATGCGAAGCAAGTCGAAGACTCGGAAAACAGATGCGGTGTTTTTATCGGTTTTTGTCTAACCCCCACCCAGTAGCACCCCCAAAAAATCCCCATCACCCTCCAATTCTCTTTATTATCCTCTTATTCGCCTCGTTGATTCTTGATATATCGATGGAGTTCAGATACACCTGCGTTGTCTTTATAGAATTATGTCCCATTCCCTCACTGATGACAGCGATGGGTATGTTCATATCTCTGGCTACGCTTGCCCAAGTGTGACGTGCAACGTAAGTGGTAAGCGGCATTTTCAATTCCGCCATTTCTCCGATCTTCTTCAATGCACGGTTTATGTTTATCTGCATACGTTGGTATTGCTTATATTCCGTGCCATCCTCCTTCTTTATAATAGGAAGTAAATACGATCTGTTTTCCATTTGATGAGCATAGCGGTCCAGTATTTTCTGTTGCGCCTTTTCCCATTCCACCATCAGACATTGGTTTGTCTTCCTACGGCAATATGTCCACATGCCGTTCTTCAAGTCTGTCTTTCGCAGATAGGCTATATCCACGAATGGCATTCCACGCATATAGAAACTGAACATAAAGATGTCACGGGCAAGGGCCATTGTAGAGTTTTCTGGCAGTTCAAGGTTAGCTATCACTTTCAGTTCCTTCTCGCTGATTGCACGTTTGGTTGTCTTGACGTATGACAGACGCACATGGCAGAACAGATTCGTGTTGTTCAACAGACCTTCTTCTACCGCCTTGCACAACAGAGTATTGAGCGTGCGCAGATAGCAGCGGATGCTGTTCTGCTTCAATCGCTTATCTATAAGCCAAGCCTCGTAACACTCTATCATATTGGGCGTAAGTTCATCGAATGTCAAATCCACATCCTCACGGAATGCTTTGAAACGTCGATAGGCATTTCCGTATGTACGGGCTGTGCCTTGGCGCTTCATTTGCTCTTTCTTGAACACTTGCTCCTGCAAAAACACAAACACAGTCTTATAGGTCTGTTCCTTGCTGAAGGCATCGCATAGCTCTTCTACTGTATAATCCTTGTGGCTGCGTTCCATCGTGTCAAGGATAGTATGCCAACGCTTTAAAGCCCAGTCAATTTTACATTGGATCAGAGCCAATACAGCTTTCCGTTCGCTCCCTGCTGCCACCACGATAGTCTCCGTTTTCTCATCCCACTCGTTGGCATAAATGTGGTGCTCAGTACTAATCCATTTCACCTTGCGTTTGTGTATCACCTGATAGTATAATGTACCCTCTGCTTCTGGTACAGACGAGGGACGAAATTTGAGTTTTATTGTTGCCATAAATCGTTATTTGAATTTGTTATTAATTTAAGTTTTAGAAGTTAAAGAAGTTAGAGAAGTTAAAGAAGTTCTTGCTATGCAAGCGGCAGAGCCGAGCGAAAGCCGTATGCCTTGCAGATGAATATTCAGCAAAAAGAGTAATGGCTATAAATTCTAGCGACTGAAGGGAGCGCTAACTTCTTTAACTTCTGAATTCTATGAATTTAAAGCCGCATAAAAAAATATTTTTCCATTAATTATGATTACCTTTGGCCTCGAAAAAAGCCGGAGGTAATCTTTATCGTATAAAAACACATCACCTACACACTCCTTACAACATTGGCAGCCCCGGCTCTGCTTATGGCCCTCTTCACCAAGTCGTCGGCAGAGAACGTGTGGTCAGACTCTTGCGTGTGTGCCATAACCAACCACGCTCTATCCTAAAACAGGCGCTTGAGCAATTGGCAGAAGCCATAAGGCTGTAGGACATTACGCTGAGTGGCATTATGCAAACCATAGCCAGCTGGAATGCTTAAATAATTTATACTTTAATGTCATTTTTGCAGAACTATTTGACAAACCTGTCAAAATAAGAATCAAATAAAATAGACCGAACAAACTGGTACACATCTTGCACATGTCTACAATGAAAGCAGAGGCTGAAGGGCAAACGGAATAACAAGAACTCTAAATAATTACATACGAGAGTTTCTTCATTATTTCCAAAATCCCAAAGCCGAAGCTTTAATTATTAATAGAAAGGGTAATGAAATATCAAGAATATTTGTTTCGCTTTTATTGATTCTCAATCTGATTTCAACTGCTGCATCTGCACAGTCAACCCACATGTATAAAGGTAGCCATGAAGCAAGCGTAGAAATGACAGAAATTGTCGACAGGCTTTTTATTTTACCTAAAAGAATATTTTGGGTTGTTTACCTCACTTGTCAAATATTAAGGCATAAAAAAACGTTATGATGCATCAGAATAAGCAAATATAACAATCTGTAAGTTATATGAATATATTTACTTTCATTCTGAAACTTTTGTTTAATATATAAACACCATATGTAAGTATAGATGATTCTATCAATACATTATGTTATTAATTATTTGCATATAACGACATATTGCTTATCTTTGTACTCAGAAAATAACAATAAGTAACAGTTCAGAATAATCTTTACATATAGTAGGAGGGTATGGCATCCTTGCCATACCCACTAAATTGGCTGTACAATCATGGCAGAGTGGGTATGGCAGGGATGCCATACCCTCCTACTGATTGCCGCTCATATATAAAGATAAATATGAACACATACTTATGTATTAATTTAATAATTAAAGCTATGAAAAAGATTGTATTGATGGTAATGTTGGCAATGTCTATACTTACATCCAACGCACAGAGCGAGTATCCTACATCTAAGGTTGAAAAGCACGATGTGGCAATAATACCGAACTTTCTATAAAGTTTTAAATTGGGTTGAGAGAAATACTTACTTTCTATTAGGTTTAAATTGGGTTGAGAGGAGTCTTAACTGAAAGTAGCAGATACTGCAACACATTGCCGTACCTGCTACTCTTTTTATCTTTATAATGGTTCATCTGGAATTTGGAGTGATAGAAGTGTAAATTGCAGTTTATCGGGGAGAAGCTCTTGTTCTTGTATCTCCTTTGCTTGTAGTTCCCACAGAACGCACAGACCACACAGAAGCCTACGGGATTAAGGTTTGGGAATCCACAGAGCGTATAGACGCTGCGCGTCATACGACAGAAGCCACAGAATTGATTGCTTGTGTAGCGTCGCCGAGGTTAAGCATGGTTCGCTACCTATGGCGGCGCAAGCATTCATTTCTGTGGATTCTTGCATCGCGAAGCGTAGGCCATTCTGTGGATTCGAAAAGCTTAAAGCCCGTAGGCTTCTGTGTGGTCTGTGCGTTCTGTGGGAACTACATACAAAAGAACTACAAGTAAAATTATACGTTCATTATACGAGCTATAAATTATACGTCCATTATACGAACATCAAGACGCTAACCTCCACGATAAACTCCAGTTTGTATCACTCCAAATATCGGAAGAACCAAAAATAAATTGCTAAAAATTGATTAGCTCAACTTAGTTTCCGACTCCTCCGACTTCTTCGAAGCTGCTGTCTTGCGTGTAGTTGCACGCTTGCGCTTTGGCTTGTCCTCAACAGTCTCCTCAACAACAGTCTTAACGCCAGCCAATTCTGGGTCGATCATGATACGTCCGCAATACTCGCAAACGATAATCTTCTTGTGCATCTTGATGTCGAGCTGACGCTGTGGCGGAATCTTGTTAAAGCAGCCACCGCATGCGTCGCGCTGTACGTACACGATGCCCAAACCGTTGCGTGCATTCTTGCGGATGCGCTTGAAGCTTGAGAGCAAACGTGGCTCAATCTTAGTCTCCAGCTCTTCGGCCTTAGCCTTAAGCACCTGCTCCTCCTCGCGGGTTTCCATCATAATCTCGTCCAACTCGTTCTTCTTCTCCTCAAGAGCCTGCTGACGGTCGGCAACAAGGTCGTTGGTACGTGCCAGTTCGCGCTTCTTGTCCTCAACCTTAGCATTAGCCTCACGAATCTTCTTGTTGCAAAGCTCTATCTCAAGGCTCTGGAACTCAATCTCCTTGGTAAGTGTGTCGTACTCGCGGTTGTTGCGCACCTCGTCGAGCTGCTTCTTATAGCGTTCTACGCTCTCCTCAGCCTCCTGTATTTCAGCCTGCTTCTGTACAACAGCCTGCTGGAAGTCGTTGATGTCGTTCTCAATCTTCTCGATACGAGTCTTCAGGCCGGCAATCTCGTCCTCAAGGTCCTGTACCTCAAGAGGTAGTTCGCCACGCAAAGCACGTTTCTCGTCAATAGACGAAAGAGTGGTCTGAAGCTGGTAGAGGGTGCTCAACTTATCCTCTACAGAAATTTCTGATTCCTTTTTTGCCATAGTATTGTTTTTATAAATAATATATCGGATTGGTACACGTTTCGGCAATAATGCACTTAACGCCGGGGCAGTCGCGCTCGATAATGTCTCTGAATATCTCGCTTGTATACTGCTCGCTTTGATAGTGGCCTATAACGGCTATCTGTATCTGCTGTTCTCGGCCAAAGAACTCGTGGTAATGCATCTCGCCCGTTACAAAGGCGTCGCAGCCCAATGCCACAGCATCATCCAGGAGGAAGGCACCTGCGCCTCCGCATATTGCCACAGTCTTTATTGGTCGGCGCAGCAACTGGTTGGTCTGCACACACTCTACGCCAAACTCTCGCTTTAGCATTATCACAAAGTCGTCGGCGGCAAGTGGTTCGGCAAAGCTGCCCATAACACCCGAACCATACTCCACGCCATTCATCTGCTTGGCCTGCATAAAGCGTACGTCTTCAAGCCCCATCTTCTGGGCTATCTTAAAGTTTACGCCACCCATGGCGTTGTCCATATTGGTATGAAGCGAAACGATGACGATGCCATTTGTCAGAGCCTTCATCACAGCTCGCTGCACATAGTCCTCGCCGCAGATTCGAGCAAGCTTACGGAATATTAGCGGATGGTGCGAGACAATAAGGTTGCAGCCCTTATTTATGGCCTCGTCCACAATCTGTTCGGTAACGTCCAGACACAATAATGCCCCTGATACTTCCGCCTCTGTCAGTCCAACTTGCAAGCCAGCATTATCCCAACTTTCCTGCAAGGGCAGAGGCGCGAAACGTTCAAGGGCTTCAATAACTTCCTTTATTTTCACGCTTTTCAGCCTTTTAAAAATATAGATAAAATATAATCAATTGCAAAGTTACGTATTTTTAGGGTGATTTAAACACAATACTCCATACAATTAGTATATTTTAACGAGTTTGACTGTTTAAAAAGGCACAATGTTACATAATAAAATTGTATCTTTGCGTCCATAAGGTCAAGGCTGGCATACTTCTATATAATATTGTAGTGATATCATGCCAGCCAATTACCTTTTTCCTCATTTCATTTTTCTTTTTTCCCCATTACCCTAACCTCTAATGTTAGGATACTTAATCTACATAAACTTCATCTTTACGCCCAACGACAATCCTAATATGTCGCTCAGTCGGATATATTTCTCCGTGAAATATGTTCGCAGATACAGGTCGCATGTGCTCACCTCGTAGAATAGGGTTATGCTCTTGCGCTTGCGTTGCATCTCATGCGGAATGTTCCACGTTATCTGCTGACCTACAAACACGTTTATCCTTACCTTGGTGGATAGGAAGTCGTAGTAGCTCTTGGGATAGCGGTCGGGCTGCGAACCCCAAAACTCATTACCGAATACCGTGTTGAGATAAATGCCCGTAGTTAGGGGTTCAAAGTACAAGTCTCTATAAGCCTTTAGTTGCCATGGGCGGAATGTCTCCTTAAGCGTCATCGTAAGCTTGCCGGTAGAGGCGTCGTGCTTGGGAATGTAACCTATTAGCAGATGCGTCTCCCATTGTTCACGCTTGCCGTAGTCCCATCCCAATCCTACCGACACGGCACCCATGTTGCCGGCTGTCTGCAATATGGTTTGCGATGGTATTAGTCTCGACCAGCGCAGATACCTCTTTATCACCTTCTTCTCATAACTCGTGAGCGAGGTGTCGCGGTTTACCGAATCCCTTATCTGTCGTAGCCATTCGTGCGGACGTACTTGTGCGTTGGCTCCTAAGCTGAACACAAGCATCAACAGGCTAAAAATCAACGATTTCATAATGGTAGCTGCTTGGAGTTATGGTGAATATTAAGTACTTGCGCTTGACAACACTCGGCAAACCGTAATAAATAAGGCCGTCATTAAAGATGTCGTCTATCTTTGTGGAATGGTCGTGACCGTTGATGCAAAACATCGGTTTCAGAAAATTCTGAAGATAATACTCGAATGGCTCCGCTATGTTGTTGTTAAACTGGTCGCTGTACGGACGCGCATGCATCAGCACAATTGTGCGGTCAAACTTGTCTGTGTCTTCCTCGGCCTGCTGCCGTATATAGTTAAGGTCGGGCACAGAAGCCACATGGTCGTACTCTGTGGCGTTGGTGTTAAGAAACACAAACTTCACCCTTCCGGCTATCATGCTAATGTTCTTCGTGCCATACTTCTTTACATAATATTCCTCGCCCGTACCCAGAAAGTCGTGGTTGCCTATCATGGCAACATAAGGCAACTGCAGATTGCCCATAACCCTGTCGCACCATTCAAACTCCTTGTTGGTGCCCGTGTCTGTCAGGTCGCCACAATGTATCACAAAGTCTATCGAGTCCTTGCGTCGGTTTATGTCGTTCAGGGCGTCGCGCATGTCTGTGTACCATTGGTGCGTGTCGCTTATGCAGGCAAAGCGCAAGGTGTCCTTGCCTTGCGTTGCCTGTTCTATCTGCCGAATGTTGCGGCTGTTTATGCTTGTAGCCCCCTTAACATCAACATCGTAAGGATGGATGTCGAAGGCGCCACAGCCCGACAACAGCATGGTTGCCGTCAGGCCAAGTATTGTCTGTTTTATGGTATAAAGTCTCATATCTTTGCAAAGATATACAAAAACCATGGTAAAGACAAATACTGCACCTATTTTTTGCATCCAAAGATTATGCCCTACCCCCAAGCTTCCAATTGGGAAGCGTTTGGTGGTAGGGCTTTTTGTAGGCTTTTTATTTCTTCTTAGGCATTTTCGTCAGTTTATACGCCACGTGCATCATCACATAATTAGGTATGGTGTTGCGCCACACTTCTGTGCGTCCTTGCGCATTCACAGTATATGTGGTGTTGGACAATTGATGGAGGATGTCGAAGCCTTCGGCTGTAAGGGTGAGACGACCTTTGCAGAAGGAGCGTGCGAGCGAAGCATTCCACACGAGGTCGTCGGTATTCATAGAGCTGTCGCCATAGCCACGACGTGAGTATTGCTTGAGGTCGGTGGCAAGCTGAATGCCGAGCGGCAACTTATAGGAAAGCGTCATGCCGTAGTTGTAGTCGTAGGCGTTAAGCGTCTGGAAGTTGTCGCGGTTGCTTGTAGAGTTGCGCCATTGTGCGTCGGCTACGAGAGCCACATTCAAGTCGCCCTTTTGGAACGACAGCTTCAGATAGTCGCGCAGTATAGATGTGTAGACACGGCTTAATACGGAGGCAGAGTTGTTGATGTCGGCATCGTAGGCTATGTCGAAGTCGGTGCTCTTGGTGTAGTCGAGCGAGAGGCGGGTCTCTATAGCGAACAGTCCTTTCTTGTCGAGTTTGCCAGAATAGACAACATAGGGATTGAGAGTCCAGTTGCCCGAATGCACGTTGTCGCTCATATAGGCGTAAGCACCTGTTTGCGTATTATAGGTGGTGCGTGTGCCTATCATGTCGGTATATACCGAGCCGTTGACGGCAATCGACAGACTGCTCTTGTTCTTGAAGATGAAGCTAACATAACTATTGATGTTATGCGTTACGGATGTCTTCAGATTAGGGTTGTTGACGCGGCGTGCAAGCGGATTGATGTCGTTATCGATAGGCATAAGCGACTCCATGCTGGGTTGGCTACTGTTAAGGCTATAGCTGGCATTTACTTCTAACTTATCGTTCCATTTGTTGAAGTACAGCGAAGGCTCCACAAGCCACTTGCGTCGAACAGCCGTTGTGTCGACTGAGGCACAGCGGTAGTTGATGCGCTCGCGCACAAGACGGTAGGGCAATTTCAACGAGAAGTAAGTGTTGTTGTGGTTATACCGCAGAGTAGGCTCACCTTTATACTGACGTGTCAGCAAACTGTATGTCTTGCTATTCTGCATGTCGAGAGCAAGGAGCAGGGAGTCGCGAGTTGATGGCAAGCGGTCGAGCTGCTGCTTGTCGAAACGGTTGTACAAGCCGCCAAGACGCTCAAGACGATAGTTGAGTTGGTTGGTAGAAGTCATGCTCTGATTATATGCCTGGCTCAATCCTACCTGCCAATTATTCAGCTTAACGGAGTAATTGGCTGATGCACCATAGTTGTAGGAATTGTTGTGGCTGTCGGCATAGACACGTCGCAGGTCGTTCTTGTTCTCGCGCAGATACTCATTATCAGACAAACTGAAACTGTCCTGAGGCTTGTTGGATGTGTAGCTGCCATTCAGATTGAAGCCAAGCATGTCGCCCCAGGGCAGGACAAATCCAAACATAAGGTTCTCGTTGATTGATGTTGTGCGGAACTTTGTGAGACTTATTGTCTGCGAGCGGTTGGTGGGAGAATCTGCTGTCATATTGCCTTCCGAATCGAATGTGGCACGCTCAGAAGAGGAGTTGTTGGTACCGTCGCCATAGTTGAACGATGTTGACGACTGTAGATAGAACTTGCTCTCATCGGTATACGTTATCTGGTTGTTGGCATACAGGCGAAATTCCTTCTGTACGGAGGTTGAGGCAGAACGGTTGAAGATGTTGCCTGCCGAGGCAAACTGTTCGCTTGAAGAGCGTGTGATGTCGGTAACATCGTTCCATGAAGCTATGGCATCGAATTGCTCGCGCAAGCTGCCCGACTTATTTTGTGTGCTAAGACTCGTGCCCACCTGCTTGGTGATAGTCTGACCTTGCGGACTGTTCGACGGACTCCAGTCGCCTTCTCTTCCCGGACGACGGTTCTCGTTGACGTTATTCACGTTGCTAAAGACAGAGAAACGTGTGTAGTCGTCGTAATACAGTCCGAAGAGACGAGCCATATAGCGGTCGCGTGTACCTCCTGCCGCCTCGGCATTGGCTATGTAGCCACGGTTGTACTCGCGCTTCAGCTCCACGTCCATCACGTAGTCTTTCTTCTCAACCTCTGTGCCTACCAGTCGACTCTTCTCGGTAGACTTGTTGTATACCTTCAGGTCCTGTACCGTGTAGTGAGGCAGATTGTCGAGCATAATCTTGTTGTTGCCCTTGAAGAAGTCCTTGCCGTTGAGCGTGAGGTAGTCAATCTTCTTGCCATTCACATAGATGTCGCCATTGCTCTTTATCTCAGCTCCAGGCAACTGGCGCACAAGGGCGTCGAGCATAGAGCCGTCGGGCACGTTGAAGGCGCTGGCATTATACACGAGTGTGTCGCCACGATAGGTGAACTTCACCTTGGTGCCCGTAACCACCACTCCGTCCAAGTCCACCTCTTTATATAAGTCGCTTTGGGCGAGTTTCTTCAGGTTAAGGTCGGGCATCTTGAAGCCGCGGTTGCGTGCCACGCGCTTAATCTCGTAGTCTTGACAGTTGGAAGCATAGCCCTCACACTCTGCCTTGACAATATATTTCGCAGGCTTAGCCTCCACTTCAAAGCGTGCAAAATAGTTACCCTGCCATCCGTGACAGGTAATAGTGTCGACCACCGTACTGTCCTGGCGCATCAATGTGACATGAGCCTTAAGCCTCACACCCGTAAACGAGTCCTTGACAATCTGTCCCAGCATTACAGTACGCTTGGGCTTGTCGGTCTTGGCGTTTTGTGCTGCTCCCCCTATCACATTAAAGAGGAGGAGAAGCAATAACGGTAAAAGAAACTTTGTTTTCATAAGAGAATTTCTTTAACTACTACAACTAATGAACTTGCGAAAGTTCTATTACTGTTTTCTTACGCCCTCGTGCACCATCTTCACATATCCTCCATTGTTCACAATATCCTTGACATCGTGCTGACCTATGCGCAGACGATACTCCAAGATTCCACCCTTATGATGGAATGGAGCGGTAGAGAGATAACGCCAGTTGTCATCTTGGGCATTCGAGGCAACGTAGTCCACCCATGTGGTACTGTCGTTTTGCTGGCACATTAATGGGGTTTTGCGGCTTTCAGCCCACGACAATCCCTTGAGCGGAATGTTTGAGGCAGAGCCATAACAGTCGAGACGCAATATAGAGAGACACTTGCCCTCGCTCCACACGCTAAGCGTAGCATCAACAACCGAACAACTCGAAAGACACTCAAGCACATAGTCGCCCTCTTCCTTTGCCTCCTTGCGGCTCATGACAAACTCTATAGGCTGGTTGCTCTTGTCAGCTCTGATACGTATAGGATTCTTTTCCATACACAAAGGGTCTTCGTCCGACCAACCATAAATGGTCTCGCCAAAGTTCTTGGCAACATCAATGGTCCATCCATTCTGCGAAATCAAATCCCAGTTGTTGCAATCCATATAGATGCCATTGTGCGTATTTTCTAACCTATTGTATTCTCTGCTTTTCTTCCGCATCTGTATGCCTATCATCACAAACATAATGAATCCTAACGTCATCGCCACAATCCAAATGCCGGTAAGCATTGCAACAATGCCGGTTTGCATTGGCTTGGGTTCCGACTTGAACAAGCGGAAGACAAAGAGCAATGGCAAAAGCATCACTATGAAACAACACAGAGCCGACACAATCATATAGACTTTCAGGTAAGGCAAAGATGCCAAAACACTCAGGGTAATCTCGTCGTTGGTGAAAAGTCGTACAAACGGATCGCCTATCACGGAATATGCTATAGAGAAGAGGAGATAAGCAAGGGCAAAGGCTGTCATTACAGAGAAGAAGCTAAGCGCAGCTATCTTGATGCAGAACTTCAGTATCTCTGCCATTCCCGACAATATGCTGCCGCCCTTGGCGCGCTTTGCTGCGGGTTTAACCTGCTCTTCGGCCTCGGCAATAATGGCCTTGCTTATCGATTCGGGCGTTACCTCCTTGCCCGTCATGCAGAGGCGTTCCTCGGTTGTTCGCGCCAAAGGAGCCACAAGCCATAGGGCAATGTAGACAATTATGGGCACGGAGAATAGCAGACCAAACAATGGACGGAAGAAATAATAGTGGAAGGTCTGGTTAAGGGCAAATGCCGCCATAATGAAGAGTACTGTAGCCACTCGCCACACCACGATGTCGCCCCCGCCACAATAGTGGCATAATCCTGAGATAACTCCACCGCCTATCTTGTCCTTGCCGTCGCGATAGAAACGATGGGTACTTAAGTGATGCAACACACGGTCAATCCATTTTCCGCCAATAGTTTCTTCGGCTGTTGTGTTGCTGTCGGTATTGTTGGAAGTATTGGAATAGCTTTCGCTTTGGTCGTGACGTTTGCCTTCGTTTTGGTCTTTATCCTCGCTGTCGGTTTCTGCGTCAGAAGTTTCTTCTGTATTGGAATCGGCAGCTTCTTCTACCCCACTCTCCATCTCGTCTGGATTGCCTATGCTACTGATAATCTGCTTCACGGTGTCGATGTCGATAGCTGACATGCCGCTCTCCTTCAAGCTCCACAGATGTTCGGCCACACGATGCTCTATGTCGTCGTATATCTCGTCGCCTCCGTCGCGCTTGGCAAAATAGCTGCGCATGTTGTCGAGATAGTTCTCAAGAAGTGTGCAGGCGTCCTCGTCGATGGCGTAGAGTGTGCCAAAGAGGTTTATGTTGATGTTTTTCTTCATAATTTCATTCAGATTTAAGAGTTATTCTTTCGGTTTTATGTTCTTTAATACGGTTACGGTGTGGGCTATCTCCTGCCAAGCCTTGTCCAGCTCGCTAAGCGTAGCCTCGCCGTCTGGCGTAAGGGTATAGTACTTGCGTGGCGGTCCTTGCGTCGACTCCTGCCATTCGTATCCCAGCAGCCCGTCCTTCTTTAGGCGCGTCAGCAGCGGATAGAGCGTACCTTCCACCACTATCAGCTCTGCCTCCTTAAGGCTGGCTATTATGTCGCTGGCATAGGCAGACCGATGGCGCAGCAGCAGCATTATGCAATACTCAAGCATTCCCTTGCGCATCTGCGATTTGGCGTTGTCTATATTCATAGCTTTAGGGTTTTAAATATATGCGTTTGTGTATGTATACGACTTTCATTATTTATGATAATGCAAAAGTAGGCATAATTATGGTACTATGCAATACATAGTACTATAAATCTTTTAAGTACCATATACATTTAACCTTTGTTTACAGTTGGCTGGGCTTCTGCAGGCTGCTATACTGTCATGAACAGAATATTCGCCTGAGGTCTTTCGATTATTCGCTTGAGGCCTTTCGATTATTCGCTTGAGGCTTTTCGATTATTCGCCTGAGGCCTTTCGAGTAATAAGTTCAACATGTTCTTCTGTTCTCATGTCCTCTAAAAAACATGTTCTTCTGTTCTCATGTCTTCTAAAAAAACATGTTCTTCTGTTCTCATATCTTCAAAAAAACATGTTCTTCTGTTCTTATGTCTTCAAAAAAACATGTTCTTCTGTTCTTATGTCTTCAAAAAAAACATGTTCTTCTGTTCTCATATCTTCAAAAAAACATGTTCTTCTGTTCTTATGTCTTCAAAAAACATGTTCTTCTGTTCTTATGTCTTCAAAAAAAACATGTTCTTCTGTTGCGAGAGCAACAAGATCACGCTTTTAAAGCCTTTACCGAGGTTTTATATCGCCTAATTGTAAACGTATCCGCGATGCTAGTATATATACATCAAAAAAATATCGCTCAAGTTTTTATTCTTGAGCGATATTTTTTTGATGTATATATACTAGCATCGCGGATACGTTTACCTGTAACAACTGTAACTGTAACGCCAAGAGCCTTCAGCCCACCTTATGGAGAACCTTTTTTAAAAACAGAGATTAAGAGATTGATATTAAAACAATTTAACCCATCCGCAACACAAATGAAACAAATATTGAATACTTTTGCACGTGTAAAACACGTTACAATAATTAATGATGAAAAAGATTAAGGTTATTAGTTTCCTCTCCATGGCCTTGCTTGGATGCGGCACAGCCTCGGCTCAGCAATCCAACGCAGCTGCCATAGAGCGCCCCAAGCTTGTTGTGGGCATTGTTGTAGACCAAATGCGATGGGACTATCTCTACCGCTACCAGAAGCGTTATACTGACGGCGGATTCAAGCGATTGCTTGGCGAGGGTTTCTCGTGCGAGAACACCATGATTCCTTACGTGCCATCGGTTACAGCTATTGGCCACACCTGCATCTATACGGGCAGCGTGCCCTCTATACACGGTATTGCTGGCAACAACTTTGTGAAGGATGGCAAGAAGGTGTATTGCACAGACGACGACTCAATAAAGCCCGTGGGCACAACAAGCGGGGCTGCACTTATGTCGCCACGCAATCTGTGGGTCTCTACCATTGGCGACGAGATGAAGATTGCCTCTAACGGCAGAGCCAAGGTTGTGGGTGTTGCCTTAAAAGATCGTGCCTCTATCCTGCCCGCTGGACATAATCCGAATGGAGCTTTCTGGTTTGACGACCAGACGGGTTGCTTCATCACAAGCTCTTATTATATGGACCGTCTGCCCAAATGGGTTGAGGCGTTCAACGACAAGCGTCTGCCCGAACAGTATCTGTCGCAGAAGTGGAACACGCTCTATCCTAAAAACACATACACGGAGAGCACAACCGACGAGAATGAATACGAAAACGGCATTCGCGAAGGGGTAAAGGCCACTCTGCCGCTTAATCTTCCGGAGCTGTACAAGAAGTATGGCTACGGCATTATAAGGAACACACCCTTTGGCAACTCGCTTACATTGGACATGGCTAAGGCTGCAATAGACGGCGAGCAACTGGGTGCCGACGACGAGACCGACCTCCTGGCCGTAAGCTGCTCGAGTACCGACTATATTGGACATCAGGTGGGCACGCATGCCATAGAGACTGAGGACACGTATCTGCGCCTTGACAAGGCCATTGCCGACTTCCTGACTTATCTCGACTCAAAGGTGGGCAAGGGCAACTATCTTGTGTTCCTTAGCGCCGACCATGGTGCCATGAACAATGCCGTCTTTCTGCAAGACCGCCGCATCCCAGCTGGCAGTTGGGACGCCTCAGCCACAGCCAAGAAGCTAAACCATGTGCTGGCTAAAGAGTATCCAGAAGCTGGCGATATTGTGAAGACCGTGATGAACTATCAGGTGTTCTTCAACCGCGACGTGATTAAAAGCAAGCAGCTGGATTTCGACAATATTAAACAGACGGTTGTAAATGTGCTGAAGGAAGACCCAAGCGTGCTGTATGCTTGCGACATGGCAAAGGCTTCGACAGAGAGTATTCCAGAGGAGGTTAAGTCACGCATAATAAACGGCTACAACCGCGAGCGCAGCGGCGACGTTGTTATTATTCTGAAGCCCAACTTCTACGCTCACGGCATGAAGGGAACCGACCATGGCGCATGGAACTCGTACGACACGCACATTCCGCTTGTGTTTATGGGATGGGGTATCAAGCATGGCGCCACAACAAAGCAGACTTTCATGACGGATATTGCGCCTACAATTGCGGCCATGCTGCATGTTCAGGCTCCAAACGGATGCGTGGGAAAATCAATATTTGGCAACAACATATACCAATGATTGCAGGCTTGAAGAAAGGATAATCCTGTAAACCACTGTAGGAGGTACGGTCTCCGAACCGTACCACTCAAGCAGCTCACTATAAATGGTTGGTGGCGCAAAGTTATGTTTTTTATATACTATAGCCATTTGCGTGGTACGGTTCGGAGACCGTACCTCCTACTTCACTTAACATTTGGATTTTTTCTGTCTTTAACTTCTTTAACGTCGCCAACCACCACAACTTCCCAAATATTTTACCTTTGTATAGAGTTAATCAACAGATAACAACAACTTTAAAAACAAGATTGAATATGATTAGACTGAATGTTTTCTTCGAGGTAAAAGATGCTGCGCAGACAGCCGAGATAAAGGCCCTGTGCCAGGAGTTGGTAGAGAAGTCGCTCAAGGACAATGGCAACGTTGCCTACGACTACTTTGTTAGCGGAACACGCGATGGTGTGATGATGATTTGCGAGACATGGCAGAACGAGGAAGTGCTAAAGGCTCACATGGCTGCCGAACACTTCACCACACTTGTGCCTAAAATTGAGGCGCTTACAAAGAATGGATTGAAGCTGGAGCAGTTTGCTTTCTAAACACACACAAAGCCCCACCCTATTTTTAGGCAATACCTCATACAAAAGAAAACGTCCGACTTTATACGGAGCTTGATTATCCATATAAAGTCGGACGTTTATTATTAAAGTCGGACATTTATTATTAAAGTCGGACATTTATTATTAACGTTGTATTCTGCCTCCCGATGAGGTAAGATTGCTTATTACTTCTTCTTCGCTAACCAAGTTTTGGTCGCCCGGGATTGTGTTTTTTAAGGCACTTGCCGATAGGGCGAAGTTGAGACAATACTGGTTGTCGTCGCCCCACTTCTGATGGGCGTGAATATAGCCAGCCACAAAAGCGTCGCCCACACCCATAGGGTCGACAACAGGCTGGATGTCGTACATCTTTGTAGTATACAGTTTGCCCTCAACAGCATCGTAGAGCACGCCAGTAAGCACATGGTGGCTGCTTGCCAACTGGTTGCGTAGAGCCATAATCATCTTCTTGCACTTAGGGAACAACTTGTGCATCTTCTGGAAATACTCTTGATAAGCATCCTTGTCGAGCTCACATTTGTCGTCGGTAGCCACAAAGGGGATGTGAGGCACGCCACTTGCTACCTCCCACTCGTTTTGGTCGCCAAAGACAATGTCGCTATACTGCATCATATTGAATATCACATCGTGCGGCTCCATGCCGTATCCCCAAAGATTCTTGCGGTAGTTGATGTCGCATACAATAGTCAAACCATCAGCCGCGGCAAGCTTTATGGCATCCATTGTCGACTCCATTGAGTCGCGGCTAATGGCGCATGTAATGCCTGAGCAATGGAACACGGCAGCATCGGCAAATACCTTCTCCCAGTCTATCATTCCCCTCTTAAGCGAATACATAGCCGAGTTCTTGCGGTCGTAGATAACGTGCGAGTTGCGCATGGCAACAGCCTCCTCGAAATAATAAGTGCCAAGGCGCTCGCCACCACGCACCACATGCGAGACTTTAAGACCAAACTCTCGTAGATGCATCAACGCCGCCTCGCCCATAGCGCCATGTGGCAAACGTGTAACATATTCCACATTGTCGCCCATGCAAGCCAAAGAGATGGCTGTATTAGCCTCGCTGCCACCATAATTGCCCAGCATACGATGACCTTGGAACAAACGTTGATACTCGGGTTTGGAGATTCTGAGCAATATCTCTCCAAAAGTTACGATCTTAGTCTTCATACTCATATTGATTTAAGTAGCATCCTAAAGATGCACATTATTGTTGTTGTCTTTTTACTTGAACAAGCCGTACAGCATGGCGTCTATACGGTCGGTAATTCGACGGAAAGCCTCGGGGTCTGACTCGAACTTCTGGGTGTCGCCATCTACAATTATCAGGTTGCCCTTATAGTCCTTAATCCAGTTCTCGTAACGGTCGTTAAGCCCCTTGAGATAGTCGATACGGATAGTCTGCTCGCATTCGCGTCCACGCTTGCTAATCTGATTGATAAGGTTGGGCACGGTAGAGCGGATGTAAATCATAAGGTCGGGCAACTTGACGAGCGTCATCATCGTATCGAAGAGGTCGGAATAGTTGTTGAAGTCGCGGTCGGACATGTAGCCCTGTCCATGCAGATTAGGTGCAAATATGCACGCATCCTCAAAAATGGTTCGATCCTGTATGATGTCCTTGTCGCTTTGGCTAATCTCCACCACCTCTTTAAAGCGCTTGTTTAAGAAATAAATCTGCAGATTGAACGACCATCTTGACATGTCGCTATAGAAGTCGTCAAGATAAGGGTTGTGTTCTACAGGTTCGAAACGTGGCGACCAGTTGTATCTTTTTGCCAACATCTTGGTCAGGGTGGTCTTGCCGCTGCCAATGTTACCGGCTATAGCTATATGCATTGTTATTTCTGTTTTGTAGATTGGTTGGGATTGACGGGGAATATAGAGTCTATCTTATCGGTAATGAACTTGAAGTCTTCGGGGCGCATCTTGTAGTCGAGTTGGTCTACATCGATAACCAGAACCTTTCCCTTGTACTTGTTACGTATAAAGTCGTCGTATCTATCGTTCAGGCCCTGCAGATACTCTATAGGTATCTTCTGTTCGCAAACGCGTCCTCTCTTCTGGATGTTCTCCACAAGATGTGGCACCGAAGCCTTAAGATAAATCATGAGATCGGGCAACTTTACCTTGTCCATCATAATCTCGTAGAGCTCCATATAAGTCTCAAAATCGCGGTCGCTCATATTGCCCTGCGAGTAGTTGTTTGCCGTAAACACGAACACTCCCTCATGAAGGGTGCGGTCTTGAATAATCATGTTCTCCGAATTTGAGAACTCGAGCACATCCTTAAAACGTTCCTTGAGGAAGAACACCTCCATTGCAAACGACCATCGCTGCAGATCCTTGTAGTAGTCGTCCATATACGGATTGTCCACTACAGCCTCATACCGCGGTTCCCATTGGTAATGCTCGGCAAGCATCTCTGTGAGCGTGGTCTTGCCGCAACCAATATTTCCTGCTATTCCTATATACACTTGTTGAAATCTGTATTTTAGTAAATTTAAATGATTATGCAAAATTAATCAAAATAAATTTATTAACAGACAGGAACGTACAAAATTATTGCCTGATGCCGGCACTCGTACCAAAAAATCTATCAGCAGTTTGGGTTTGTGGCAGGCATATTCTCGGCTATAAATGCATCAAGCCTTACAATGCCCTCGGCTGTGCACACGCCACGCAGAAAGAGAAAGAGGATGTTGTGCAATAGATGCTTCATGTCGTACTCCTTGTACATCTCTGTACGCATGGCATACTCCATCGACTTTTGGCATATGCGCAAAACGATGTCGAAATCGACATCATTACGGAAGAATCCCTCCCTTACACCACGCATAAAGAAGCTTTTGGCGTCGCGGTTGCGCACGGCACGCTTCCTCTCATAAAAGTCTACAACGCTTTGATACTTGTTGATGTCCTGGAAGAATGCGGGCGAGACATTAGACACGCCCTCTATCTGATGCTTGTAAAACTCGATGAAAATGTCGATAACACTATGGTTGGGCATATTGCTGTACTCAAACATGTGGCGGTCGTTATCTTCCTCCTGCAAACGCACACACTCAAGCAGAAGCTCCTCCTTGTTTGAATAAATCTCATACAACGTGCGCTTGGAAATACCAAGATGATTGGCAATGTCGTCCATCTTCACCGACTTAACTCCTCGATGAAGAAACTCGTGCATTGCTGTTTTAAGGATTTTGCCAGGCAGTTCTGTTCTGTAATTTGTCAGTTGAATATCTTTATGCATTGTATGAATGTGTGATAGTTTTGCTTTTGTCTTATCTTATATACCTTATTATATATGTATACAACATATGCCATTATATGTGCATTTAACACATTTTCGAATGCAAAGTTACAAAAAACTATTAATGCTGTAATAGTTTTATACAGTTTTTTTACCCCATCAAGTACAAAGAATATATTTTAATGTCAAAAATAATGTTATATAGTTGGTTGTATGCTCGTTTTTAAGTAACTTTGCCATACAAATAGACCAATAACAAACGATATAAATAAACAACTTAAACATGGTGAAAATAACAAAAGAAAGTGCCTTGGAATATCACTTAGGCAATCGCCCTGGAAAGATTGAGGTAAAGCCTACAAAGCCTTACCATACACAAACCGACCTTAGTCTCGCCTACTCGCCAGGCGTTGCGTTTCCTTGTTTGGAAATTCAGCAGAACCCTAACGATGTGTACAAATATACCGACAAAGGCAACCTTGTAGCTGTTATCTCTAACGGTACAGCTGTGCTCGGTTTGGGCGACATAGGCGCTATGAGTGGCAAGCCTGTGATGGAAGGCAAGGGACTTCTGTTCAAGATATATGGCGGCATCGACGTATTCGACATCGAGGTTGCCGAGAAAGATCCTGAGAAGTTCTGCGAAGCTGTAGAGAAAATTGCTCCTACATTTGGCGGTATAAACCTTGAGGACATCAAGGCGCCTGAATGTTTCTATATCGAGGAACGCCTTAAGAAAACACTCGACATACCAGTTATGCACGACGACCAGCACGGTACAGCCATCATATCGGCTGCAGGTCTGAAGAACGCTCTTGAGGTTGCTGGCAAGGATATTGCCAAGGTAAAGATTGTAGTAAATGGTGCAGGTGCAGCCGCCATTAGCTGTACAAAGCTTTACGTGGCTTTGGGCGCTAAGGTAGAGAACATCGTGATGCTCGACTCAAAGGGAGTTATCACAGCCGACCGTCCTAACCTTACTCCGCAGAAGAAGCTGTTTGCAACAACACGTACCGACGTACACACCTTGGAAGAGGCTGTAAAGGGTGCCGACGTATTTGTTGGTCTGTCAAAGGGCAACGTACTCTCGCAAGACATGATACGCTCTATGGCCGACCAGCCTATAGTGTTTGCCCTTGCCAATCCTGTACCTGAGATTAGCTACGAGGACGCTATGGCAAGCCGCCCAGACGTGCTTATGTCTACCGGACGAAGCGACTATCCTAACCAGATTAACAACGTTATTGGTTTCCCTTACATCTTCCGTGGCGCCCTCGACGTTCATGCCAAGGCTATTAACGAGGAGATGAAGATGGCTGCCGTACATGCCATCGCCGACCTTGCCAAGCAACCTGTGCCTGATATCGTTAATGAGGTTTATCATGTCAACGACCTCTCATTCGGTCCTAAATACTTCATACCGAAACCTGTAGACCCACGTCTTATCACAGAAGTGAGCGCGGCTGTTGCCAAAGCTGCTATCGAAAGCGGTGTAGCACGCAAGACCATTACCGACTGGGACGCTTACAAGAAGAACCTTATGGAGTTGCTCGGTCAGGAAACCAAGCTTACACGCAACCTGCACGATACTGCACGCATGCACCCACAGCGCATAGTGTTTGCCGAAGGCGCACATCCATCGATGATGAAGGCTGCTGTACAGGCTAAGACAGAGGGCATCTGCTACCCTATCCTTTTGGGCAACCCCGACCGTCTGCGCCGTGTGGCCGAGCGCTTGAAGCTTAACCTTGATGGTATTGAGCTTATAGACATGCGTGCCGACCAGGAGCAGGGCCGTCGTGCAACCTATGCTAAGCATCTTGCCAAGAAGCGTGCACGCCAGGGCTACACATTTGAGGAGGCTTACGACAAGATGTACGAGCGCAACTACTTTGGTATGATGATGGTAGAGACTGGCGACGCCGACGCGTTTATCACCGGTCTGTACACCAAGTACTCTAACACCATCAAGGTTGCCAAGGAGGTTATCGGCATACGCAAAGAGTATAACACCTTTGCCACTATGCATATTCTCAACACCAAGAAGGGCGTATTCTTCATTGCCGATACTCTTATCAACCGCCACCCCGACCAGAATGTGCTGGTGGATATCGCCAAACTCTCGGCCAATACCGTTAGATTCTTCAACGAAGAGCCACACATGGCTATGATTAGCTACTCTAACTTCGGTACCGACGAGATTGGCAGCCCGGTTTCTGTACATAATGCTGTGGAAGAGTTGCAGAAGCAGTTCCCCGACCTTGCCGTTGACGGCGAGATGCAGGTTAACTTTGCTCTGAACAAGGATCTACGCGACGACAAGTACCCATTCACACGTCTTAAGGGGCTTGATGTCAACACTCTTGTATTCCCGAATATGAGCAGCGCCCAAGGCAGCTACAAGCTTCTGCAGGCTATCGACCAGGATGCCGAGATTATTGGCCCTATCCAGATGGGCCTGAACAAGGCTATCCACTTTACCGACTTCGAGAGTTCAGTTCGCGATATCGTAAACATCACAGCTGTTGCAGCTATCGATGCTTACGTTGACAAGATTAAGAATAAATAATAAACAACAGTAAATCATTGAGGCTGTGACATTCTGGACCAACAAAGTAGAGAATGTCGCAGCCTCTTTTTATATTAGTGAGATATGATAGAGTTTCCTTGCGCCAAAATTAATCTCGGACTGAACATTACAGAGAAGCGTGCCGACGGCTACCACAACCTTGAGACTGTGTTCTTCCCTATCCCAATATGCGACGCCCTGGAGATAAAGACAATGGACGAGCGTTTCCCGTCGGACATGGCTTGCGACCTAAAGGTTACGGGCAACAACGTGTGCTGCAACGAAAAAGACAACCTTATTGTCAGAGCATATAATATGATTGCAGCCGACTTCGACATACCACGTGTACACGCACATCTATACAAAAACATTCCGTCGGAAGCTGGATTGGGAGGCGGCTCGAGTGATGCTGCCTACATGATAAGACTGCTCGACCAGCGATTCCGCATAAATATAGGTAATGCCGAGATGGAGAAGTATGCAGCCCGACTGGGTGCCGACTGCCCCTTCTTTATTACTGCCGAACCGGCTTATGCCGAAGGCATTGGCGAGATATTGGCGGCTGTAAACATAACAGACAACAATCTGCAGGGCTATTGCCTGGTAGTGGTCAAACCTCAGATTGCGGTTTCTACAAAAGAGGCTTTCAGCAATATCACACCACGCAAGCCTAAGATGTGCTGCCGCGACATTGTGGCTCAGCCTATTGACACATGGAAGGATGCTCTGTGCAACGACTTCGAGGAGAGTGTCTTCGGCATTTATCCTAAGCTGAAGGACATCAAGAACCGTCTTTATACCTTAGGTGCATCGTATGCGCAGATGAGCGGAAGCGGAAGCTCATTGTTCGGTATATTCAAGAACAACATGGACGAACAGTCGATAAAAGACGAGTTTGCCGACTGCCGTACATTTGTAATGCAACTATAAAAGCATGCGCTATGAATAAGGACAATAAGAACGAGCTGTTTCCTTGGGTAGACAATGAAGGCAACGTGATAGGACACATATTGCGTGGCGAGGCTCACAACGGGTCGAAAAAGCTGCATCCCGTGGTGCATCTGCATGTGTTCAACAGCCAAGGCGAACTGTATCTGCAGAAACGTCCGCAATGGAAGGATATACAGCCAGGCAAATGGGATACGGCTTGTGGCGGACATATCGACTATGGCGAGAATGTTGAGCAAGCCTTAAAACGCGAGGTAGGCGAAGAATTAGGCATACACAACTTTGTGCCCGAAAAGATAACAAGCTACATCTTCGAGAGCAACATAGAAAGAGAGTATGTAAATGTATTTGCCACCGTTTACAATGGCGATGTTAACCCAAGCAAGGACGAACTTGAGGGCGGACGGTTTTGGACATTAGAGGATATTGAGAACAATATTGGGCATAACGTTTTTACGCCTAACTTTGAAAGAGAATACCGCAACGTTGTTGTGCCATATCTTCAGAAGCAAAACACCCATCTCAAGCAACAATAAAACTCGTACGCAAACACGTACACCACTATGAGTGGCGACACAAAACCTATGCCGCGCAATACAGCAGAAAAGATACTGTCTACCGACTTGAACCTGCCGATAATGCAGCCATAGGTTATTGCCACTATGCCTAAAGATACGGCTACAAGCGGAACAAGACAAGCCGAAAAGCTGCTTGGCATCAACGTGCCAAGGGCACTTAAGAGCGCAGCATGCGGCACAAAGGCAAGAAGGGCTATTACGACGATTATGACAAGAAGCTCCCACAATGCCACAAAAAGAGCCATACGCTCGTAGCCAGTAGCTTCTTTATAGGCAACAATAGAGCGTGGCAGACCACTCTCAACAAGCGGTCCTGCACACATACCTACAACAAGCATCCACACAAGGAAGCTGGAGGCGATATTGCTGACAAATGTACCAAACAACCAGCGCAAGCCTTCGCTTCCAAGTATGGAGCGTATCTGTATGTCGGGATTGACAGCCGTGAGCACCCATGACACAACAATAAGCACCAGCTGCAACAACAATATCACAAGTGATGTGTATGCGGCAACGCTCGAAACCTTTAACCTCTTTGTCATAATCGCAACGTTTGTTTAGTCTTCGTCGGCACTAAGATTCTCAAGACTTAATATCTGCAACTCGAAAGCCTTGACCACAAGGCGTGTAGCATTAATGCCCACACCTCCGTTTCCGTTTGGAAACAGTTTCTGTATTAGTTCGTTCTGACGTTTCTCAAGACTCTTTACGCCAAAAGGCATTCCTCGCAAGTTGGATATCTGCTCCTTGGTGTATCCCAATGCAAGATGACGCAAGAAACGCTCGTCGTATTCGTCTATCTCGTAGCGTATCAGCGCCTCCCTATTCTGTATCTCATTCTTTACAGAACGTATAAAGCTTTCCACTATCTTTGCAAGTATAGGCTGATTGAACACAAGACGCTTGCCATTCATAACACTTGCAACATCGTCACGAGTAAGCAATTCGCCCGTCTTAAGTATAATGCCGTCGCACTTGGCGTCAAGGGCGTCTACCCACAGATGCTCATTAAGTATCTCGCCCGTAAAAATCAATACCTTTACCTCAGGATGCTCGCTCTTAAGGCGACTACAAATGTCTATACCTACAGTTGTGCTTCCACCTAATCCCAAGTCGAGCAGTACCAAGTCGGGTTTTGACTTGGCGAATGCTTGCCAGAACGACTCTTCCGAGTCGGCTGTTGCTATTATCTCGGCCTCGGGCACCTCGTTACGCAAGATGCCTTCTGTACCTTTTAGTTCGAGAAGTACGTCCTCTACTATTATTACTTTGAAATTGTCCATAGTATGGCAAAGTTAATTATAAAGGATGAAAAACAAGCAACAAACGACAGAAATATACAATTTGTAAACGAAAATTATGAATACTATTCACAGATCAGTAACCATTTTATATCTTAAAGTTATCGCATTCAAGAATAATGGTAAAAGTTATGCATTTTTTCAAACGTAGTAAAAATGGCTACAGATATTTTTGGCGTACTCTCATAAATAGTATAATTTTGCATTTTTATATGTAAGACAATGAAACAAAATATTATAGACCGTATCAATCATTTGGCTAACGAA
>ENA-OPCK01000278-OPCK01000278.1-human-gut-metagenome-genome-assembly--contig:-NODE-278-length-29190-cov-5.917453_pt1 | contig 29190 bp, 22 predicted proteins | sample MGYA00241249_ERZ501478 | MGnify/ENA primary metagenome ERZ501478 (study PRJEB25962, sample SAMEA2042629) | human gut metagenome | biome: human gut; feature: human-associated habitat; material: faeces...
CCGACCAAGGACTTCGTCACCATCGACGGTGACAAGGCCATCTATCACAACCACTGGACCGCTGGTGGCAACGACCTGAAGTGGGAGATGGTCCACTACGACGTCCAGATCTTTGGTGGTGAGGTGCTTCATCAGGGCAAGATCGCCGAGATGGCCACGGGTGAGGGTAAGACCCTCGTCGCCACGCTCCCCGTCTTCCTCAACGCTCTCACGGGCAATGGTGTCCACGTCGTCACTGTCAACGACTACCTCGCCAAGCGCGACTCCGAGTGGATGGGCCCGCTCTATGAGTTCAACGGCCTCTCCGTCGATTGTATCGACAAGCACCAGCCCAACAGCGAGGAGCGCCGCCGCGCCTACCAGGCCGATATCACCTTTGGTACCAACAACGAGTTTGGCTTCGACTACCTCCGCGACAACATGGCCATGTCGCCCGCCGACCTCGTGCAGCGCCAGCACAACTATGCCATCGTCGATGAGGTTGACTCCGTCTTGATCGACGACGCCCGTACGCCGCTCATCATCAGTGGTCCCACGCCCAAGGGTGACGACCAGATGTACGAGGAGTACCAGCCTCTGGTACAGAAGCTCTATGAGGTGCAGCGCAAGCAGGCCACGGAGTATCTCTCCGACGCCCGCCGCAAGATTGCCCAGGGTCTCGCCGAGACCGACGCCAAGCAGAAGGCACAGATCCTGGAGGAGGGCTTCCTCTCGCTCTACCGCTCCTACAAGGCCCTGCCGAAGAACAAGGCCCTCATCAAGTTCCTCTCCGAGGACGGCATCAAGAGCGGTATGCTCAAGACCGAGGAGTACTACATGGCCAACAACAACCGCGAGATGCCCAAGGCTGTGGAGCCCCTCTACTTCGTAGCCGACGAGAAGCTCAACTCCTGCGACCTCACCGACAAGGGGGCCGCTTGGCTCGCCGCCCAGGTCAATGACGACAAGCTCTTCGTCCTGCCCGACATCACCACCGAGCTCTCGCAGCTGGAGAAGGAGAAGGACGAGAAGAAGATCGACGAGCAGGCTTACGTCGATAAGAAGGACGAGTTGATGGCCTACTACGGCGTGCAGAGCGAGCGTGTCCACACGCTGCAGCAGTTGCTGAAGGCCTATACGATGTTCTCCAAGGACGATGAGTACATCATCGTCGATGGCGAGGTCAAGATCGTCGATGAGCAGACGGGCCGCGTCATGGAGGGTCGCCGCTGGAGCGATGGTCTCCACCAGGCTGTCGAGGCCAAGGAGCACGTCAAGGTCGAGGCTGCCACGCAGACCTTCGCCACCATCACCCTGCAGAACTACTTCCGTATGTACCACAAACTCTCGGGTATGACAGGTACGGCTTCTACCGAGGCCGGTGAGTTCTGGGATATCTACAAGCTCGACGTCGTCGAGATCCCCACCAACCGTCCCGTTATCCGCAAGGATATGGACGACCGCGTCTATAAGACGGCCCGCGAGAAGTATGCCGCCGTCATCGAGGAGGTCGAGGAGATGCGTGTCTCTGGCCGTCCCTGCCTCGTTGGTACGACGTCGGTCGAGATCTCTGAGTTGCTGAGCAAGATGCTCGACATGCGCCACATCCCCCACCAGGTGCTCAACGCCAAGAAGCACCAGCTGGAGGCCAACATCGTGGCCGAGGCGGGCAAGAGCACCATGGGCACTGTCTTCGTTTGCTCCGACGACAAGGCCTACACCGACAAGCTCTCCGCCAGCCGCCACCAGCAGAAGCTCATCAAGGACGCCGAGGACAAGGCCAAGGGCAGCGACCGCTCCCTCGTGGGCCAGGAGGCCCAGCACCTCATCAAGACCGAAGAGCGTGCCCTGGGTGCCGTGACCATCGCCACCAACATGGCTGGTCGTGGTACTGATATCAAGCTCAGCCCCGAGGTCAAGGCCGCTGGCGGTCTCGCCATCATCGGTACCGAGCGCCACGAGTCGCGCCGTGTGGACCGCCAGTTGCGTGGTCGTGCCGGCCGTCAGGGCGACCCCGGTTCCTCCGTCTTCTACGTCTCGCTGGAGGACAAGCTCATGCGCCTCTTCGGTTCGGAACGTATCGCCAAGGTGATGGACAAGCTCGGCTTCGAGGAGGGCGAGCGTATTGAGAGCTCCATGATCTCCAGCAGCATCGAGCGCGCCCAGAAGAAGGTGGAGGAGAATAACTTCGGTATCCGTAAGCGCCTCCTGGAGTATGACGACGTGATGAACAAGCAGCGCACCGTCATCTACGAGAAGCGCCGCCACGCCCTCATGGGAGAGCGCATCGGCATGGATATCAGCAACGTTATCTGGGACCGCGTAGTCAGCATCATCTCCAACAACGACTACGAGGGTTGCCAGGAGGGATTCCTCAAGGTGCTCGCCATGGAGTGTCCCTTCAGCGAGCAGGATCTCGCCAGCGGCAAATTGGAGGCCCTGGAGGAGCGTGCCTTCGAGGCTGCCATGGAGGCGTTCCAGCGCAAGACTGAGCGCATCCAGACTGTGGCCTGGCCCATCATCAAGCAGGTCTATGAGGAGTCGGGTGCCCTCTATGAGCGCATCATGGTTCCCATCACCGACGGCAAGCGCGTCTATAACATCCCCTGCAACCTCAAGGAGGCCTACGACACCGAGGGCAAGTCGGTCGTCAAGCAGTTTGAGAAGGTCATCCTCCTTCACATCATCGACGACGACTGGAAGGAGAACCTCCGTCTGCTCGACGAGCTCCGCCACTCGGTCCAGAACGCCAGCTATGAGCAGAAAGATCCGCTGCTGATCTTCAAGTTGGAGAGCGTCAAGCTCTGGGACAACATGATCGATGATATGAACAACCGCACGGCAAGCGTCCTCATGCGCGGCCAGATCCCCGAGATGCAGCCTGCCGAGCAGGTCCAGGAGGCCCAGGAGGAGGAACACAGCCAGCAGTATATCGAGCAGAAGCAGGATCTCGACGCCGAGCGTGAGCTCGAGGAGGCACGCCAGGCCCAGCAGGCTGCCGCCAGCCACGACACCCGCGAGACGGCGCAGCAGACCAACCACACGCCCTACCGTGCCGAGAAGATGCCGCGCCCGAACGACCCGTGCCCCTGTGGCAGCGGCAAGAAGTTCAAGCACTGCCACGGCCGCGGTCTCTAACTAGTCAGTCATCCCCATAAGTGGGTATTTTTGTGATATGAAAGAAAGCTCGTACCATGTGTTACGAGCTTTTTTTGTACCTTTGCAGTTTAGAAAGCGATCAAAGACAGAACAGACAAGATGAAACTATCAGAACTCAAGACAGGAGAGAAGGGAGTCATCGTCCGCGTCAGCGGCCATGGTGGCTTCCGCAAGCGTATTATCGAGATGGGATTCATCAAGGGCAAGGAGGTGGACGTGTTGCTCAACGCGCCGCTCAAGGACCCCGTGAAATACAAGGTGATGGGCTACGAGGTTAGCCTGCGCCACAGTGAGGCCGACCTCATCGAGGTCATCTCGCTGGAGGAGGCCCGCCGACTGGAACGCCAGGACCAGGGCGAGCCGCTTTCGCCCATCGAGGCCGATGCCTGCTCGCCCTTCGACAAGCCCCTCACGCCCCAGCAGCTGGAGCACGCGGCGATGGAGAAGCGGCGCCACATCAACGTGGCCCTGGTCGGCAATCCCAACTGCGGCAAGACCTCGCTCTTCAATTTCGCCTCTGGCGCCCATGAGCGCGTGGGCAACTACAGTGGCGTCACGGTCGATGCGAAGACGGGCTTCGCCGAGTATGAGGGCTACCATATCGAACTGGTCGATCTCCCCGGCACCTACTCCCTCTCGGCCTATTCGCCAGAGGAACTCTACGTTCGCAAGCAGCTCATCGACCATACGCCCGACCTCGTCATCAACGTCATCGACACCAGCAACCTTGAGCGCAATCTCTACCTCACCACCCAGCTCATCGACATGCACATCCCCATGGTCTGTGCGCTCAATATGTACGACGAGGCCGAGGAGCGGGGCGACGCCTTCAGCGTGAAGCAGCTCTCCCGCCTCTTCGGCGTGCCGATGGTGCCCACGGTCTTCACCTCGGGGCGCGGTGTGGAGGAACTCTTCCATACCGTCATCAGCCTCCACGAGAGCATGGAGGGCGACCATCCCGACTCGCGACATATCCATATCAACCACGGTCACGAGATCGAGAACGGCATCCGCGACATGCAGGAGCACCTCAAGCAGGAGGTCGACCTGCGCCAGCGCTATTCCACCCGCTACCTCGCTATCAAACTTCTGGAGCACGACAAGGAGGTGGAGGAGTATGTCGCCACCATGCCCGACGCCAAGGAGATCTTCGCCCATCGCGACCACGCCGCCGCCCGCGTCAAGGAGGAGACGGGCGAGGACAGCGAGACGGCTATCATGGATGCGAAGTACGGTTTTATCCACGGCGCCCTCAAGGAGGCAGGCTACGAGACAGGCACGAAGAAGGACACTTATCAGACAACCCACGTCATCGACCACCTCCTCACCAACAAGTATATCGGATTCCCCATCTTCTTCCTTCTGTTGCTGGTCATGTTCTCCTCCACATTCCTCATCGGCCAGTATCCGATGGAGTGGATGGAGGCTGGTGTGGCCTGGATCGGTGATCTCGCCGGCAGTGCCCTTCCCGAGGGGCCCGTCCGCGACCTGCTCGTCGATGGCATCATCGGGGGTGTGGGAGCCGTCATCGTCTTCCTTCCCCAAATTCTCATCCTCTACTTCTTCATCTCGTTCATGGAGGACTGCGGCTACATGGCGCGCGCCGCTTTCATCATGGATAAGCTCATGCACAAGATGGGGCTCCACGGCAAGTCCTTCATTCCGCTCATCATGGGCTTCGGCTGCAATGTCCCCGCCATCATGGCCACGCGCACCGTCGAGAGCCGCCGTTCGCGCCTCGTCACGATGCTCCTCGTGCCGCTGATGAGTTGTGAGGCCCGCATTCCTGTCTATGTGATGGTCATCGTCGCTTTCTTTCGTCCCCACCAGCAACCCTTGGTCATGATGTCGCTCTATCTCCTGGGCATGCTGCTGGCCGTCGTGATGAGCAAGATCTTCACCTCCTTCGTCTTCAAGGGCGAGGACACGCCTTTCGTCATGGAGCTGCCGCCCTACCGATTCCCGACGTGGAAGGCCGTCGGACGCCACACCTGGGAGAAGGGGCGCCAGTATCTCAAAAAAATGGGTGGCATCATCCTCTGCGCCACCATCATCGTCTGGGCCCTCGGCTACTTCCCACACAATGAGCAACTCGGAGAGGAGGCGCAGCAGGAGCAGAGCTACATCGGCCAGATCGGCCATGCCGTAGAGCCGGTCTTTACCCCGCAAGGATTTAACTGGAAACTCGACATCGGCCTCGTCGCTGGTGTGGGTGCCAAGGAGGTGGTGGCCTCCACGATGGGCGTGCTCTACAGCAACGATAGCCGCGCGTTCCGATCCGAACTCCAGCACGACGTGGCCCGCCAGCACGGCCTCAGTTACGACGAGGCGGGACCCCTAACGACGCTCACGGCCTATTGCTTCCTGCTCTTCGTCCTGCTCTATTTCCCCTGTATAGCGACCGTGGCCGCCATCAAGGGCGAGACAGGTTCCTGGCGCTGGGCCCTCTTTGCCGCTGGCTATACGACGCTCCTGGCCTGGGTGGTCAGTGCCCTGGTCTTCCAGATGGGACGCCTGCTGCTGGTGTAGCGCCTGCAGTTTTATAGCGCCTGCAGCTTTATTAGTGCCGCAGTTTTAACGTGCCTTCGCACGAAAGTAAGCCCTGTTAGCAAGAGCGGGCTGTCGTCGGTTTTCCTGATGACAGCCCGCTCTTGCTTGACCAATCTACGTATGGTTGATGCGTGTCCCGCTATCTCCGCATGAACTCGCCAACACCCCGCCAGCTTTATTTTATAAACAATTCTGGGAACGCTTATTTGGCAGAAAACTTGGTTCCATCAGAATAGATATAGTCGTATATGGTAACTGAATAGCCCACGGGTTGCCAATCTATGCCGTAGGATTGAGACATGAGGGCAAAGAAAGTGGACTTAAAAATAATAAACGACGGGATGATTCGTTTTAATAGTGTGGAAACCAGCCAAATGCGTAAAGAGTAATGCGATCGGAATCCGTTTATGCGCTGCTTATCGTCAGAAACGATCGAAATCTATAGATGGATTGTGGTTTACAAAAAAACGTCTTTCGCTGGGTAATGATTGACAAACGATCGGTTGGTGAAACAAACGCTTGACAAACGCTATGATAGGCGAACGGATGGCAAGCAAGGCAATGATTAACAAAACAATGATTGACAGAATAGAGATGAAACAGAAATTGATGCAATGGAGATCGGCCCTGGTGCTGGTCACGATGCTCCTCATGCTGCCCTTGCAGATGCTGGCGGCAGAACTGGGAGAGGCAGGCAAGCGACTCGCAGCGCTGCCGGGAGTGAGTGATGTGGAGGCGTTGGAGAGTACGACGTTCCCCGAGAAGTATGTGTTCTTCATCAAGCAACAGCTTGACGGCAAAGATGCCTCGAAGGGTACTTTCGAGCAGCGCGTGGTGCTCTGCCACAGGGGCTTCGACCGTCCCACCGTGCTCGTGACGGAAGGATACAGTGCGCGCTACGCCCTCTACAAGGGCTACATCGAGGAGTTGGCCAAACTGTTCGACACCAATATCATCTTTGTGGAGTATCGCTACTTCGAAAAGTCGATGCCGAACCCCTGCAACTGGGACTATCTGACGGTGGAGAACTCGCTCTATGACCTTCACCACGTCAACCAGACGCTCCACGCCATGTATAAGGGCAAATGGATCGCCACGGGCATCAGCAAGGGTGGACAGACCACGATGTTCTATCGCTGCTTCTTCCCCGACGACGTCGATATCTCCGTACCCTATGTGGCCCCGCTGAACCGCAGCGTGGAGGACGGACGCCACGAGGATTTTCTGCAGAACAAGGTCTCGACGAAGGAGAACCGCCAGCGCGTGCTCGACTTCCAGCTCATGGCCTTCAAACGCAAGGAGGCGCTCGTGCCCATGTTGCAGAAGTATTGCGATCAGAAGCAGTACACCTTCAATGCGCCGATAGACGAGATCTTCGACTTTACGGTGATGGAGTATGCCTTCGCCTTCTGGCAGTGGGGCATGGATTTGAAGGAGATACCAACTTCCACGGCTACCGACGATCAGGTGTTCGACTATCTGATGAAGACGAGCGAGCCGGGCTACTTCTCCAATCAAAACCCCAACTTCTCCTTCAACGTGCAGGCGGCCAAGGAACTGGGCTATTACGGCTACTACACGAAGCCTTTCAAGCGCTATCTGAGCATCAACACGGCCAAGGGGTACCTCCGTCGCCTGATGCTCCCGAAGGGTACGGAGGGCGTCAGCTTCTCCTCAGACCTCTATAAGCGCACGGTGGACTATCTTAGCACCCACGACCCGAAGATGGTCTATATCTATGGCGACATCGATCCCTGGAGCGCCTCGGGCGTCTATGGACTCCCCTTCACCAAAAACAAGAAGAATATGCATGTCTATATGTTGGCTGGCGGATCCCACAAGACGCGCATCCTCTCCTTCCCAGAGCCCACGCGCGAGGAGATCATCAGTTTGATCCGTGGTTGGCTCAATGAGTAGGGCCGCGGCTCACGAATAGGCCACGCCTGTGTAGAAGCAAGACAAAGGCCAGCCGGATCATTTCCTGCTGGCCTTTGTTAGAGGGATGAGATGGAAACGGGCGCTGGGCGCCACGGTCCTCTCGTGAAGACTACTCCTTGTCCTCCTCCTGAGGAGCGTTGGGATTCTCCTCGATGGGGAGCGGACGGTCGATGACGGTCTTGAAGGAGATGAGGCTCTTGCTGCGGGAGAGGCCCAGCGGCTGGAGCTTGTCATGGATGATGTCCATCATGTGGTGGTTGTTGCGAGCGAAGATCTTGATGAACAGGTCGTAATCGCCCGTCGTGATGTGGCACTCCACCACCTCGGGAATCTTCTTCAAGGCCTCCACCACGCGGTCGAAGTCCTCGGGATTCTTCAGATAGAGCCCGATATAGGCGCAGGTCTCGTAGCCGATCTTCTCGGGGTCGATGAGAAACTGCGATCCCAGGAGAATGCCCAGGTTGGTGAGCTTCTGTATGCGCTGGTGGATAGCGGCACCACTCACGTTGCAAGAACGTGCTACTTCGAGGAACGGAATGCGAGCGTCTTCTGCGATAAGACCGAGAATCTTGCGGTCTAACTTGTCTAAACTTCTGTATGCCATATTGATAGTATGTTATTTGGTGCAAAGATACAATATTCCTTTGATTTTCGCAACTAATTAGCGTTTTTTATTTAGATAATTCATCTTTTTGCACCGTTTCCGCCTATCAAAAGACTGTATGTCGGGATTTTGAATGAAAATTCGTGCTTTTTCGTGCGTTTTTCTCACGTAATTCGACATTCGCCCCAGATCGTCCGCAGTTTGCCCCTACCTGCTAAGGGTTGGCAGCGGAGGAGGGGGCTTTCTCCGTGGCGTAGTAGTTGACGTGGAGCATGTTGGCCTTGCGCAGCGCCATTTTTACACCCTCAACGACACGCATGGGGGCGTGGCGGTCGGCCTTGAGGCAAACCGTAAGCTGTTGGGCCTCGCCGCTCTTGCGGGCCTGGCGCTGCTCGCACTGGAGAAAGGCAGAGAGTTCGTCGAGGCTTACCACCTTGTCGTTGACCTGGATACAGACGGCTGCGTCCTGCTGAGACTGTGCCGAACCGAGGGACTGCGCCGTGTTGGCGGCCTGCGTCGTGCCGACGGGCTGGCCGATAAAGATGTAGGTGGTGTTGGTCTTGCGCGAGAGGTGGGTGAGTTCCGTGCCCTGCGGCGTCTTGTAGCGCACCTTGAGGTTGACCTTTCTCATGTGGGTGACGATCATGAAAAAGAAGAGAATGGCGAAGATGAGGTCGGGGAGGGAGGCCGTGTTGAGGCTCGGCACCTCGTGGTTTCTGCGACGTATGATGCTCATGGTGTTTTCTCCTCATGATAGACTTCAGCCAGGCGCTGGGGATAGGCATCGCTGACGATGGCCTTCTCGTCCTCTGAACAGCGTGTGAAACTGGTGCCGTAGCGGCGTTGTGCCTCTTGGTTGCGCAAGGCGAGGTAGGCGTTGGCGATCTCGTTTTGTGTCTGAAAGTAGGTGTCGTAGGTTGAGGCGGGGTCGGCCTCCAGGCGGATGATGTGCTGCTGGGGACCGGCTACGGTGATGAAATCGACGATCTTTTGACGGAGACTGCCGATCGCTACCTTAGCACCATTGCAGGTGAGATTGTTGCGACTGTCGATGTGGAGAGTCATGATGCGGCTTTTGTCCACTTCCTGCGGTTTTGTTTGGTCCTTGGTCGGCTGGAGAGGAGGGAGCTGGCGGTGGAGGCCTTTGTCCACGTCCATGGAGGTGGTGACGAGGAAGAGGATGAGCAGGACAAAGGAGATGTCGGCCGTGGAGCTGGCGTTGAGTTGCGGAACGCTGCGCTTTTTCTTCTGAAACAACATAGGGCTATCCTTTGTGATGAGGTTTGCGGTAGTAGCGCGTGGCGCCGAAGAGGGCCGCGCCGATAGCTGCGATGAGCAGCACGGAGGCTGTGGTGATGAGCATGCCGGAGAGTTTCAGTCCCCACCAGTCGGTGTAGGTCTCGCCGTTGATGATCATGGGAGCTGAGGAGGAGGCGAGGAATCCTACCACGAGTGTCACGAGGGTGAGGCTCGTGATGGCGATGGAAATCTTGCGCGTGGGCACGCCGTGGACCACGGAAGTCGTCCCCTGATGGAGGCGGGCGGAGTGGATGCCGGCCACGATGGCGAGGATGGTCGTCAGCGCCATGATGCCGTAGACGGCGCCCAGCAGGACATCGGTGAGCATGGGGGCATTCATACGGTCGTTCTTCCAGTAGGGTGTGTCGTAGCCGAAGAGGAAGAAGGCGAGGAAGAGGACCACGACATAGCCCAGCAAGCCGTAGAGGACGTGCTGGGAGATGCGCTCGGTGGGTCGGCGCCGGGGCTGCGAGGAGTGATGGGAGGTCTGTGGCATGGGCTATGCGCCTTTCTGTTTATACTCCATGATGGCGTCAAGGAGCGTGATGACCGACTCTTCCATTTGTGCCGTGAGATGCTCTATCTTGGAGAGGATGAAATTGTAGAACACTTGCAGCACCAGGGCCACGATGATACCGAAGATGGTGGTGATGAGGGCCACCTTCATACCTGAGGCCACGATGGTGGGACTGATGTCGCCAGCCTGCTGGATCTGGTCGAAGGCCATGACCATGCCGATCACGGTCCCGAGGAAACCCAGCGAGGGGGCCATGGCGATGAAGAGGGTGATCCAGGAGCAGCCCTTCTCGAGGTTGGCGGCCTGCACCTCGCCGTAGCTGGTCACGCCGCGTTCGATGTCGTCGATTGTATTGTCGATGCGGGCTAGTCCCTGAGCGCAGAGCGAGGCAACGGGGCCGCGAGTGTCGAGGCTCAGGCGGCGGGCTCCCTCGATGTCTCCCTGGGCGATGCGACTGGCTATGTCGGCCATAAACTTCTTGGCGTTGATCTCTGAGAGGCTCAGGAAGATGATGCGCTCGATGCAGAAGGCTAGGCCGAGAATCAGTGCGAGGGAGACGAGGGACATGAAGCCGGCGTTGCCCTCGATAAACTTCGTTTTCAGTACTTGGTGGAAACCACTGCCTTCGCCGCTCTGCCCCTGCTTCTCCATTTCGGCCATGGTGGCCTCGTTGGCATCGCCAGCATCAGCCAGGGCGTCGTCCTGCTGAGCCTGTGATCCTGTGGCGTCGTCCGCTTGTGTGGTAGGAGCTTTGTCGGCTGCTGGATCCGTTTGTGTGGCTGCTGCGTCTGCAGGTTTGGCAGTTGTTTTTGCTGCTGGATCGCCTGGCGCTGCGGCCTCGGTGGATTGTGCTGCTGAGGGGGCGTGGTCTTGCGCCAGGGCGGCGCAGGGCGCAAACGTGAGTAGTGCGGCCATGGCGACCGCCAGTATACTGTGGTTCATATTCTCCTGTAACAATTTTGCGCAAAAGTAATCATAATATTTCTAAGTCGGCCTATCGCCTATGGTTTTTTAGACTTCCTTTGGTTAGATTTTGCCTTTTTTATGGTTCGTCCGAAAAATGAAGGGGTAGGGTGTCGGGGTTGTTCCATTCCGGCCTGCTGGTCAAGGAAAGCGATCATATCAACCAATATGGCTAGAAACAAAAAGCCGGAGCGCACTAAGTCGCTCCGGCTCATTGTTAGTACAAAAATATCATGTGGGGGGATTACTTACCCTCTTCCATGCGCTTCTTGAGGTCAGCCAGTACGCCGAGGTCGCCCAGGGACGTGCCAGCGACAACGTTCTGAATCTGAGCGGTCTCCTGGTGCTGCTGCTGACGGCGGCCACCACCACGGTGATTGTTCTCACGGCGCGGCTCGTCCTTCACATCCTCGAACGTGCGAGAGTGGGAAAGGATGATGCGCTTAGAGTCCTTGACAAACTCGATGACCATGAACGGCAGCTCCTCGCCGAGCTGAGCCTGCGTGCCATCCTCCTTGACGAGGTGCTTCGGCGTAGCGAAACCTTCGCCACCCTCGTTGAGGGTGATGACGGCACCCTTGTCCATAGACTCCGTGATCTTGCCAATGTGGACCGTACCCGGCTTGTAGATCGTCTCGTAGGTGTCCCAAGGATTCTGCTCCAGCTGCTTGTGGCCAAGGCTGAGGCGACGGTTCTCCTTGTCGATCTCGAGGACGACCACGTCGATCGTCTCGCCCACCTTCGTGAACTCTGACGGGTGCTTGATCTTCTTTGTCCAAGAGAGGTCGCTGATGTGGATCAGGCCATCGACACCCTCCTCGAGCTCTACGAAGATACCGAAGTTGGTGAAGTTGCGCACCTTGGCGGTGTGCTTGCTGCCAACGGGGTACTTCACCTCGATGTTCTCCCACGGATCCTCCTTGAGCTGCTTCAGGCCAAGGCTCATCTTGCGCTCGTCGCGGTCGAGGGTGAGGATGACGGCCTCTACCTCGTCGCCTACCTTCAGGAAGTCCTGAGCGGAACGCAGGTGCTGGCTCCAAGACATCTCGGAGACGTGGATCAGACCCTCGACGCCCGGCTGGATTTCGACGAAGGCACCGTAGTCGGCCATGACGACAACCTTGCCCTTGACATGGTCGCCGACCTTGAGGTTCTGGTCGAGGCTATCCCATGGGTGCGGGGTGAGCTGCTTCAGACCGAGGGCAATGCGCTTCTTCTCCTGGTCGAAGTCGAGGATAACGACATTGATCTTCTGGTCGAGCTCCACCACCTCGTGAGGATCGCTCACGCGGCCCCAAGAGAGGTCGGTGATGTGGATGAGTCCGTCAACACCACCGAGATCAACGAAGACGCCGTAGGTCGTGATGTTCTTGACAGTACCCTCCAGAATCTGACCCTTCTCCAGGTGAGAGATGATCTCCTTGCGCTGAGCCTCCAGCTCGGCCTCGATGAGGGCCTTGTGAGAGACGACAACGTTGCGGAACTCCTGGTTGATCTTGACGACCTTGAACTCCATCGTCTTGCCGACGAAGATGTCGTAGTCGCGTATGGGGTGAACGTCAATCTGGCTGCCGGGGAGGAAGGCCTCGATGCCAAATACATCAACAATCATGCCACCCTTCGTGCGGCTCTTGATGTAGCCCTGGATGATCTCGTCACCCTCCATGGCCTTGTTGATGTTGTCCCAGCTCTTCTGAAGACGAGCCTTCTTGTGAGAAAGCTCCAGCTGACCGTTCTTGTCCTCCTGGCTCTCGACATAGACCTCTACCTTGTCGCCGACCTTGAGGTCGGGGTTGTAGCGGAACTCGGATGCGGGGATGATACCATCGCTCTTGTAGCCGATGTTGACAACGACTTCCTTCTTGTCGATGGAGATAACGGTACCCTCAACCACCTGGTGCTCCTGAATCTTGTTCAGGGTCTCGTCGTAGGCCTTGGTCAGTTCGCCTTCGCCATTGCCAGCCTTGGAACCGCTCTCAAACTCGTCCCAGTTGAAGTCGTCCAACGGCTGTACGTTCTTGTAATCAATCATAAATAGTTAAAAATAAATGAATTAATAAAGTTAGACTTTATGTGAATTGTACTGCGAAATGGGCACATTGGCCCAAATCGGGTGCAAAGTTACAAACAATAATCTGAATATCAACAACTTTCGCCTTCTTTTTTCTCTTTTTCTTTTTATACGACCGAGAAAGGGTGGGCGAAAGGCGGAATAATATCCCCGCTTTGGCTGCCGCAGGCGACAGTCAGAACGCGGGAGTAGGGGATGGATCAGTTGACCGTATAGCAGATGCTGCGGTGGATCCACCAGCCGGTGTTGCTGCTATGCAGGCGCACACGCGAACCATCGGGGCGATAGATCTCGGCGATGTTGTACCATCCGTTGGAGATGCCGTTGACATAGATGTCGTAGTCCATGTTGGCATAGAGGCGCATGCAGACGGCGCCACCGGGACTGTTGCGCAGGTTGGTATAGCCCCTGAGGTCAGAGATCTTGACGTGGGTGAGGCTCATGCTGGTGGGGGTGACGCGGGGCGCGGGTTTGGCTTGTGCCGCCTTCTGCTTGGCGACTTTGGCCTCTGCCTTGGCCTGGGAGGCTGCAGCCTGGGCGTCGCTGGCCTTTTCCTTGGCCTCTTTGAGTTCTTCCTTCAGTCTTTCGTTCTCCTTGGCTGTCTGTTCGGCCTGGAGTTCGGCTTTGAGTTCTTCTTTCAATGCCTGGCGGTCGGCCTGGCTATTGCAGGCGAAGAGCATGGGGACGAGCAGGGCCGCTGCGAGTGATTTGATCTTCATGTTTTTTAGAATGTGTTATGTTGAGACAAAAACTGTTGTCGGATGCAAAGGTACAAAAAATATCCTTTCGGTGTAGGAATCGTGAACAAAAATCGCCTCGCTGCATCCTATATATTTATATAGTACGCGCGCGAGGCGATGGTATTCCTTTTCTGAGAGAATGCTGGGCTATTGGCGGGCCAGGTTGATGTCGGTGATGCGGCCCTGGGCGTTGACCGTGGCTCGGATACTATACTGCAGCGTGGCCTTGCCCCCTTCGCGGACGATTTCGAGTTTGGCGGGGATGATCATCTTGTAGGAGACCGCCTTGGGGTCCTCGGCCTCTATCTTGTCGCAAGCCGTCGGCTTTTCCATCTTCCAGGTGATCGACTTCACGTCGGCCTGGTAGAGTTTGTCGCGCATGTACTTGACGACCTCCTTGGAGGTGGCGTTGCTTGCCCCGTTGAAGGTCAGCGTCTCAGCCACGGCCCCGCTGATGCCCTCGGTGCTCTTGCTGTTCATCGCGACAAGCAGTCGGCGCACCGGCTCGGCCTGCTTTGCCGCATCTGCCTCCATCTTCTTCTCCGTCACGGTCATGAGCTGCTGTGCCAGTTTGCCAGCCTCCACATGGTGGCGTCCATCGGGGTGCAGGTCAATATACTTAGCGTAGGCGTCCTCATTATTGGCCGCGCAAGCCGCCGCCCAGTCCATGGAGTCGAGTTTCTCTTTGATCTGCTGCTTGTGGGGCGTGTCAGGATGTGCCTTGAGATAGGCCGCATAGCCCGCCCGCGTGTTCTGCTTCTCCACGTCGGCCCAATCGTCCTTGATGCCCTGCAGCGAGGTGAGCAATTTGCGTGCCTCCTGAATGTGGGCGATGGGCGCCGTCTGCTCGTAGTCGGTGATGTACTGTTGCAGGACGTCGGCATTCTTACTTTGCATAGCGCTCTCGAAGTCGTTGCGCTCCGTGTTGGCCTTGCCGTCTTGGTAGAAATAGAGGAGCACGAAGCAGGTGATGACCGTAATGGCCAGCGAGACCAGCAGCGAGATGTGCTTGTTCTTCTTCTCCTTGTCCTCCTTCGGTTTCTGTTGCTCGCCCGTGTGATTTGTATCCGTCTGCTGCTGTTGGTTGCCTGTCTGCTGCTCGTGACGCGAGTGCGTGGTAGTCGGACGCACCTCCTCGACGATCGGCGTGGCAATGGCGATGGGTTCCTCTTCGTCCACAGGGGTGACGACGGGGGCTTCGGCCGGCTGGTCCTCACGCTGCCACTCCTGCTGCACGGGCGCTTGCTCCTGCTGGTGGTCCGTCTGCGCATATTCCTCTTCCTCCTGTCGCAAATCTTCGGTCGAGGCCGTCTGCGGCTGGTGGCAGTTGGGGCAGATCTCGTCCGCTTTGAGGTAGATTTCGCCACAGTGGGGGCATTTCACCACGTGGCCAGCTATTTCGACACCACAACTGGGGCACACGGGCGCTTTGTCGCTCACCTGATGGCCACACTCGGGACATTTGATAATCATCGTTGTAAACTCTTTAGGATAATGTGATACTGGTTAAAATAAGAATGGTGGGTCGCTACCTTCGCCTTGGGAAGCGCAGCTCTCTCATGCTTCGCCGCCCCATGAGCCGGCTCTTGTCAACATAGCCGTTGACGCCGTTGATGTGGCCTTTGCCGGTGTATTGCCAGGCGAAGACCTCGCGGCCGTCTTGCAGCACGGGCGGGGTGCTGGAGTAGCGGGCGATGAAGAGCAGGTAGCCGTCGAGCTCGTTCTGTAAGTATTTGTTGTAGAAACTCTCGTAGGTGTAGATGAGGGGCTTGCAGTGGTAGGCGCGCTCCATGAGCTGGAGAAACTTATGGAGGGAGTCGACCAGCGCTTCGCGGCGCAGGCCGCCCGTGGTCTCGATATCGACCATGGGGATGAGGTCCTGGTCCTTGGCCTGACACTGGTAGCGGAAGTTGCGCAGCTGCTCCACCTGGGGGCGCGTGGGACGGTAGAAGTGGTACGACCCCACCTTCAGGCCGTACTGCTTCGCCAGCGCGATGTTCTGGGCGTAGCGCTTGTCGATGTTGGTGCCTCCCTCAGTAGCCTTGAGATAGACGTAGGCCATCTTGCTATTGTTGCCGATGGCCTCCCAGAACACTTCGCCCTGGTAGTGGCTCATGTCCAAGCCGTGGACGTGGTTGCAAGTGTCCTCACACTGGATGGTGTACTGCCCGTACATCATGGCGGGTAAAACGAAGGCCCAAATGGCAAGTATGATTTTTCTAATGTTCATAGACTGCAAAGGTAGCATTTTTTCCCTAAATCTCCAGCCTTCGAGGCCATAATTTGCATTAATTTACCTATGAAAGCGGGAATGGGCCGATTTTTTTTGCCGAGAAAAGAAAACTTCGTACCTTTGCCGTTATGATAGAAAAGAAAGAAAACAACCGGCGCGCCGAGTGGCTTCGCGCCTTCGAGCGGCTGATAGACGTGCAATATCGCTTGCGGCAAGATTGTCCCTGGGACCGGAAGCAGACCTTCGAGAGTCTGCGGCCCAATACGATCGAGGAAGTCTATGAACTGGCCGACGCACTGGCCCGTGGCGACAAGGCAGAGATCATGAAGGAGCTGGGAGACGTGATGGAGCATGTGGTCTTCTACGCCATGCTCGGCGATGAGACGGGCGACTTCGACATCGCCGACGTCTGCAATCATCAAAGCGACAAACTGATGTTTCGTCACACCTTCATCGACTGGAACGATACGTCGATGCTGCCCGAGGGAGCACCGGCCTGGTCGGTCTCTTCCTCTGATATGGCCATCAACGACAAGGGACAGGTGGTCTATCGGACGGATCTGGAGGCGGAAAGGCGCGCGGCAGCCGAAGGCAAGCCCGCGACGGCCCTGGCCGTGGAGCAGACCTGGGAACAGGTGAAGCAGCGGGAGCGCGATGGCAACAAGAGTGTGCTCTCGGGAGTGCCCGACTCGCTGCCATCCATCATCAAGGCGTATCGCGTGCAGGACAAGGCGCGCAACGTGGGCTTCGACTGGGAGAAACCGGCCGACGTCTGGGACAAGGTGCGCGAGGAACTGGGGGAATTGGAGGAGGAACTCAAACGCGGTGACCACGAGGCTTCGGAGCATGAGCTTGGCGACTTCCTCTTCTCCGTCATCAATGCGGCCCGACTCTATCGCCTCAATCCCGACAACGCGCTGGAGCACACGAACCATAAGTTTATCCGCCGCTTCAACTATGTGGAGCAGCAGGCAAAAGTCCAAGGGCGGTCGATCAAGGAACTCACGCTGGAAGAGATGGACCGACTGTGGGACGAGGCAAAGCAAAAAGAAAAGAAACAAGAATAAACACAATACGAATATGCGTAAAATCACTTTATTCATGGCAGCCATGGTGGCTCTGTTTGTCGCCGTGGGATGCGACAACAAACCCAAAGAGGGAAAGGTCATCACACCGGGGGTGGAGGGCCTGGACACGGCCGAGAACGACTCGACGATCTATGGTAAACTGATCGACGGCGGCATGAACAGTATGATTCTCCTGACCGACGACGGCGACACGCTGGAACTGCTCCGCAATCCCGATGATACCCTGGAGGTGGTCAAGGGTGGCATCGTGCCCAACGACCGCTATGCAGTCATCGCTTATAGCAATTACGGCGACCGCTTCATCCGCACCGCTATCAACATCGAATCGCTGAAGGGACGCTGGAGCAGCCTGGACCGCGACTTCGAGATCAAGGATGACGGTACCGTGACCTCGGCTGTGGCCTCGGAGACCAATGCATGGAAGAGTTGGGTGATTCGTAACGGACAGCTCGTGTTGGGTCGCGACACTTTCGTCGTTGATGAACTGGGTGCTGACTCCATGCTGCTGGAGAACCGCGAGGGAATCTACAGTTTCAAGCGTGGCGGAAAATAGCCGCTGCCCGATTTCTCTGTTTTCAACTTCTCAACTTCTGAAATTTTCAACGCTACGCACGCTATGGAGCCTTTTCAGGTAAAGATCTTGGGATGTGGGAGCGCGCTGCCCACAGGTAAGCATTTCTGCTCGTCGCAGGTGGTGGAAGTCAGGGGGAAGCAGTTTATGATCGACTGTGGCGAGGGGACGCAGATGCAACTGCGCAAATATAGCGTCCACTTCTCGCGCCTCATCGCCGTCTTCATCTCCCACATGCACGGCGACCATTGCTTCGGACTGCTGGGGATGCTCTCCACCTTCGGCATGACGGGGCGCACGGCACCCCTCCACCTCTATGCGCCCGCCGACTTCGAGGGTTTGTTTCGCCAGGAACTCGATTTCTTCTGCGACCGACTAGGCTTCGAGGTGGTCTTTCATCCCGTTGATACGACGGTGCAGCAGGTGATCTATGAGGATAAGAGCCTCACGGTAGAGACCATCCCGCTGAGCCACCGCGTGCCTTGTTGCGGATTCTTGTTCAGGGAGAAGCCTTTGCTGCCGCACATCCGCCGTGATAGGATCGACTATTACAATATCCCGCTGAGCCAAATCAACAATATCAAGGCGGGAGCGGGATGGACGACCGAGGAGGGGGTGGTGTTGGCCCACGAGGAGCTGGTCACGCCAGCGGACCCGCCGAGGAGCTACGCCTACTGTTCGGATACGCGCTACCTGCCGGACCTTCACAAGCGGATAGCGGGGGTGAGCACGCTCTATCATGAGAGTACCTATGACGACTCCAACATCGACCGAGCGCAGCTCTACTACCACAGTACGGCGGGGCAGGCCGCACAGGTGGCACGCGACGCCAAGGTGGGGAAATTGCTGCTGGGCCACTTCTCGGCGCGCCATTACAACGAGGAGGCTTTGCTGCAAGATGCGAGGAAGGTCTTTCCGGAGAGTTTCTTGACCAACGAAGGACTGACGTTTGACGTTTGATGAGTGGTAGGTGGCAATTTATTGCCTCAAAGCGATTAAAAGATGTTAAACGGGCGTAAATAATCGTATCGCCCACCGTCTCATTGAGAATGTTTTAGTAACTTTGCAGTAACCTATTGATTATACGGATATGAAGAAAAAGATATTTGCAAGCATAGTTTTGGCTGGAATGATGGCCGTGGGTGTGCCAACGATGGCGAGTGCTGAGGCTTCGGTTCTGATCATAGAGCAGGAGAGCCAGCGAATAACGGTGTCGGTCTCGGGATCGGTGCTCCGCGTGTCGGGTGCTGACGGCGAGGTCCTTCATATCTATAATGTCACGGGCGTGCGCGTGATGAGCATCAAGGTGGATGGTTATGAGAAGAGCTACACGCTCAACCTCCCGAAGGGATGCTACATCGTCAAGATCGGAAAGACGGTGCGCAAGATCACGATCCGTTAGTATCAGTATCGGTTGCCTATCGACGACAGATACCCCTTAACTGCTTATTCCCTATATCAATGGTTTCTCTGCCTGGCGAGTCTGAGATACAGCAAATGTTGGCTGACCCCGCCCAAAGGCAGAGTGCTTTTTCCACGCTTGTCAGGACGTATAGTCGTCCGCTCTACTGGAAAATACGCGGTATTGTCGTGACCCACGAGAATGCCGACGACGTGCTGCAGAACACTTTTTTGAAAGCTTGGCGCAACTTGGACGACTTTCGTGGAGGGTCTAAGTTGAGTACTTGGCTCTACCGTATTGCTGTCAACGAGTCGCTTGACTATCTCCGCAAGGAAAAGACGCGTGCGCAGCAGGCCGACTCCCCCCTTTCTTTGGCCGACCGCCTTTCTTCCGATCCTTATTTTGATGGCGACAGGGCCCAGGCCCTTCTCCAGGAGGCCGTAGCCACGTTGCCCGAAGTACAACGGGCCGTCTTCACCCTCCGCTATTTCGACAATATGAAATACAAGGAAATGAGTCAGGTCTTGCAGACTAGCGAAGGTGCACTCAAGGCTTCCTACCATTTCGCAGTGGAGAAAGTGACCAACTATCTACAGGCTCATCAGTAGGACCGTTTGTGCAAGATGATGTAGATGATGACGGGTGCACCGATGAGTGGTGTGACGGCATTGATGGGCACGTTGCCCCCGTCGGTGGGTAGCGAGCAGACCAGGTTGCAGAGCAGGGCTACGACGCTTCCACAGAGAATGGTGCAGGGCATGAGCGCTCGTTGGTCATCGTTGCCAAGTAGCAGGCGCGCGATATGGGGCACGGCCAGTCCGATGAAAGCAATGGGGCCACAGAAGGCTGTGGTCGTGGCGGTGAGCAGTCCGACAAGGAGAAGCAGCACGTTGCGCATCCGTCGGGTGGCTACGCCCATGCTCTCGGCATATTGCGCACCCAGTTGAATGATATTCAGTGGTTTGATGAGCAACAGGCAAGCCGTAAGGCCCACCAGTGTGATGGTCGAAAAGGCGGGCATCAGTGCCATTGAAACCCCACCGAAGTGGCCCAAGCCCCAAATCATAAAACTCCTAACGCCCTCTTCGGTGGCAAAATAGTTGAGCAGCGAGACCACCGACGAGGCCACATAGCCCACCATCATACCGACGATGAGCAGCATGAGACCATGGCGCATGATGGTAGAGAAGAGGAAGATGATCGCCGTCACGGCCATGGCCCCGACGAAAGCTGCCCCGACGACGGCCATAAAACCCGTCCAAGAAAAGAGTGCCGTACTCACGCTGCCTCCCCAGAGTAGCATGACGAGGGCCACGCCAAGGCTTGCTCCACTACTCATGCCGAAGACGTCGGGACCCGCCAGGGGGTTGCGAAAAGCCGTCTGTAGCATCAGGCCGCTGGCTGCCAGTGACGCACCACAGAGTGTAGCCGTCAGAGCCTGGGGCAGGCGCGTCTCCAGGACGATATACTGCCAACTGGACTTCGCGCTCGTCTCGCCCAGGAGAATAAGGGCGACCTCATGGCAGGGGATCCGCACGGGTCCGATGAGGAGAGAGAGGGCGAAGAGAAGGGTAGCGAGCAGCGCCAGGATTATTCCGATGATCACTCCTTTGGCGATATGGCGATGAGGTAATGTCATGTTCCTAAAATAGATCCTTCTTGCGATGTATTTCCTTTATATAATATACTTCTAATATACTTCCACTCTATTATCTATAATTATAATGTAGTTCCTTTCTGCGGTAGTTCTTTTATACGATGGGTTGATAATAGCGCAAGTCGCTGCCCAGTCGATCGCGCAGAGCAGGGTGGAAGAGGACGATTAGATCGCGGAGGAGCCAGTCGGGACGCCACGACACTTCCTCGAAATAGGGTTTGCGGTCCACGGGGCATCCGTAGATTCGCCCTTCCTTGAAGGCCCGCAGTTGCTCGTAGCCCGCATACTCCGCCAGCAACAGGCTTTTGGTCAGATGCCCCTGGAAACTCATCAGCCAGATGTCGGCCTCTCCCGCCTTGTCGAGTACGGTCTCGAAGGATAGGGGCAGCGACCCGCTATGGGTGTCGGAGGCGTAGGCGTAGGAGATGTGGGCGTCGCGATAGATCAGTCCCATGCTGCTTCTGCCTCCTGGCAGATACCAGGTGGATCCAGTCTTGCGCTCAGGCAGGACGCTCCGACGCTCTTTGTCGCCCTTGGCGAGGGCAGAAAGCCGTTGGTATTCACGTTCCACGATCCGAAACAGACTGTCGGCCTGCTCGCCGCGCCCCACCAGCCGTCCGTAGAAGCGCATCCATTCCGCACGCCCCAGGGCCGAAGTCTCCATATAGTCGGCACATTCGATGATGGGAATCCCCGTCTTTTCGAGCACGCCATACCCGCCACTGTTCTCGAAAGGAGAGAGCAGGACAGCGTCAGACTGCAGATCGACGATGCGTTCCACATTGGGATTCATCGCCTCGCCGCAGTCGGCAATGGCGTCTTTGGCCTCTGTCAGCCGGAGGCGTCGCTGCACGTCGGGGATGAGCATATATTTCGCGTCGGCCACGCCCGCGATCCGCTGGCCCTCGCCGAGCCACTCCAGCAGGTTGGCATGGGCCGTCGTGAAGACCACCATCCGCTGCAAGGGCACGTGGACCACCGTGCCGTCGCCAGGGGGCTGTGTGCCCTCATGGCCAACGAGGTAGTAGGTGTGGAGTGTCTTCCCGGGTTTCCACGGGTCACGAAGTTCCACACGCGTGTAACCCTCGAAGGCCGTCATGCGTAGGTTTTGGGCGTAGGCCAGTGTGATTTCCTTTCCCTCCCCCGATGGCGTCGTGGACTTCGAAGTGCGTCCACAACTGCAGAAAATGAGGATGAGAAATGTATAAAAAAGCATTTTTCTATCCATTATCGCTCAATTTTACGTCGCAAAGGTACAAAAAACCGCTCAAATCTTTGCAGGGTAAAGGAAAAAATGTAACTTTGCACGAGACGGGATACGACTGGCAAGGTGAGAGCACGCTCTTGTCGAGCGCATGTGTACTATCTTGTTCCCTATTACATTATAAACAATCAAAAGTAAACCAAAACAAAATTTAGAATCATGGCAGAAGAGAATTCTAATGTTTTGACCAACCATTATGACAAAAAGAAGATTATCCAGTTCTTCGTTATCATGGTTGTCACGGCCATCGTTTGGAACTTGCCGATCGACACTTTCGGCATTGACGGCCTCACCATCGTGCAGCAACGCATCATTGCGATCTTTGTGTTCGCTACCTTGTCGTGGCTGACGGAGTGTATTCCCTCTTGGGCTACATCGCTCGGAATCATCACCATCATGTGTCTGACCGTTTCGGACAATGCGCTGATGCCCTTCAAGGGTGAGAACATCGGCGAACTGATGGACTCTAAGCATATCATGGCGTCCTTCGCCGACCCCACCATCATGCTCTTCCTTGGTGGATTTATCTTGGCTGCCGCAGCTACTAAGTCGGGTCTCGACGTGCTGCTGGCGCGCAACCTCATTCGGCCTTTCGGTACGAAGAGTGAGAATGTGCTCCTGGGCTTCTTGCTGATCACGGGTATCTTCTCCATGTTCGTCTCCAATACGGCTAACGCCGCCATGATGCTGACGTTCCTTACGCCGGTCTTCGCCGCCCTGCCTGCCAACGGCAAGGGACGCATCGCGCTGACCATGAGTATTCCTATCGCTGCCAACCTTGGTGGTATGGGAACGCCGATCGGTACGCCGCCGAACATGATCGCTCTGAAGTTTCTCAACGATCCTGCGGGTCTGAACATGGGCATTGACTTCGGTCACTGGATGGCCTTCATGTTCCCGCTCGTCATCATCCTGCTTATCATCTCTTGGCGCATCCTTCTGTTCTTCTTCCCGTTCTCGAAGAAGACCATCGAACTGGAGATCAAGGGTTCCGTCCACCACGGATGGCGCATGAATGTGGTCATCGTGACCTTCATCATCACCATCCTCCTGTGGGTGATTCCGAAGTCGGTCACGGGTATCGACTCCTACAATGTGGCCATGGTGCCGATTGGCGTCTTTGCCGTCACGGGTGTCATCACGGCCAAGGACTTGCAGGAGATCAACTGGAGTGTGATTTGGATGGTGGCCGGTGGTTTCGCCCTTGGCTTCGGTATGAATGGTAGCGGACTGGCAGACGCGGCGCTGGAGAGCATCCCGTTTGGCGAATGGAGTCCGATCGTGATCCTCTTGATCTCGGGCCTTATCTGCTACATCCTCTCCAACTTCATCTCCAACACGGCCACGGCCGCATTGCTCGTCCCGATCCTCGCCGTCGTCTGCACGGGTATGGGTGACAAGCTCCACGCCCTCGGTGGCACGAGCACCGTCCTCATCGGTATCGCCATTGCTGCCAGCTCCGCTATGTGTCTCCCGATTTCCACTCCGCCGAATGCCATAGCCTACTCCACGGGTCTCGTCAAGCAGAACGACATGCTCAAGATGGGCCTCATCTGTGGTATCGTCTCGCTGGTGCTGGGCTACTCTGTGCTCTATTTCATCGGCAAGTCGGGTTTCCTGCTTTAGTTCAGGACACCTTCTCTTTCGTAAAGATTAGTAGATTGATTTCAAGATAGCTGGGTCCTATAACCATGTACCATTGGTAATGGTTAGAACCCACGGGTAGAATGAAGGGTGGTATGGAGAGCAAGTGTGCTCTCCAGCCACCCCTTTTAGTCGCATAGATTCAACTCAAAGAAATATGATACGCAACTTGGTGTTTGATTATGGTGGCGTCGTGGTGAATGTCCACGGTTCGGTGGTGCGGCGCGCCTTTATGGACCTGCGCGTGGCCCGATGGAAGCAGATCCTCTACTATCGGCGCATCAAGCGGTTGAAGGACGACTTCATCGATGGAGTGCGCCCTGCGGAGAAAGTCCTCGACGAGATCCACGCTCTCTGCGGGCGGGGTGTTTCTCGTTCGCAACTCTCCCAGGTGATGGGACTATTGGCGGGTGAGTTGCCTCCCGAACGCATCCGGACGATCGCCTCGCTTCGAGAGAAGTATCGCGTCTATGTGCTGAGCAATATCAACGACTCACTTTGGCAGACCAGCGTCCGACAGATTGAAGCCTTGGGCCTCTCGGTGGCTGACTGCTTCGACGCAACCTTCCTCTCCTACGAGATGGGGGTGGCCAAACCCGACGAGGCCATCTATCAGCAGATGATAGCGGAGACGGGGATGATTCCTGCCGAGACCCTCTACTTCGACGACCGCCGCAACAATGTGGAAGCCGGTCTGCGCCTTGGTTTTCAGGCCCATCAGGTCGTCAGCAATCAGTTGGAGGCGTGTCCTGCTTTTGCCCGCCTATTGGGTGATAGTGGGCAGTGACAGGTGAGAACTGTGCTACCATCAAGGTGTGATGGCCGTGTCGTCAAAAAACTACGGTCCTGCTGTCAAAGTGTAATGAACGTCTAACCAAGTTGTAATGATGGCACAATAGCAAGGTAATATCGACGTGGAAGGGGTAAAAAACGGGCGAGAGGGTGGCTATCTCAAACTTTTTTTGTAGTTTTGCACTTCCAATGAAAACTGTACGCGCGATCGTCACCACATTGATATGGACGCTGGCCGGGTGCTACCTGCTGCCCGCCATTCTGCTCCATATCCCTGCCATCCAGGAGATGGTGGGCGAAAAGGTGGCCGAAGTCGTTGCCGAGACCCTGAAGACCAACGTGCGTGTGGGACGGGTTGATGTGGGGTTCTTCAATCGTCTTGTGGTCGATGGCCTACGGATCGACGACCAGCAACGGCAACCGATGATTCAGGCTTCGCGTGTGGCGGCCAAGGTCGATTTGGTCTCGCTCTTCCAGGGCAAGGTGAGGATATCCTCCGCCCAGCTCTTCGGCCTCGATGCGCGCCTCTATCAGAAAGACGCCCATACGCCGCCCAACTTCCAGTTTGCCCTCGACGCTCGGACAAGGACAACAAGGAACCCTCTCATATCGACCTCGCCATCCAGTCGCTCGTTGTCCGCAATGGTTCGGTCCGCTATGACCAACTATGGCAACCGCGTAAGGCGGGTCTCTCGCCCTCCCATCTCCATCTTTCGCAGCTCAGCGGCCATTTCGTCCTCCATTCGCTCACGCCCGACGGACTGAAGGCCGACATCAAAAAACTCTCTTTCTGCGAGCAGAGTGGTCTGCAAGTCGATGCGCTCTCGCTCCATTTCAAGGCCGACCAGCGCCAGGCTCGCATCAGCGACTTGTCGTTGCGCCTGCCCCATTCGCTTTTGGTGGTTCCAGAAGTGGCTGTGTCCTACCGTATGGCCGAAGGTTCCATCGACTGGCGCACGGCCCAGGGGCGTACTCGCATAGCCTCCTCCCACGTCACGGTCTCCGACTTAGCCTTTCTCCAGCCCGGGCTGAAGGACTGCGACCGTCTCGTAAGCTTGGAGCTTGAGGCTCGTATGGCTGCCTCTCAGTTGCAGGTGAGCGGTCTGCGTTTGCAGAGCGAGGGCCTGCTCAACACCCGCCTCACGGGCTGCGTGTCGTTGAAAAATCCTGCCAACGACTGGCAGGTGAATATTGTCCGCCTCAGTGCTGACCTTCCGCAACTCTCCTCTCTCCTTGCCCAGTTGACGCAGGGGAACACGAAGTTGCCGGCGGAAGTCGCGCGCCTGGGCCATGTCAATTGGACGGGATCGTTTGCCCAGCTTCATGGCCGTATGGAGGCGAAGGGTCGTCTCCTCTCCGATGCAGGCTTCGTGCGGCTGAATGCCGCCCTCAGAGGCCGCGAGGTGTCGGGCATGGTGGAGACGGAGGGCTTTGAGTTGGGTCGCCTCCTGGGCAATCCCGACTTGGGAGGCCTTGCCGCCAAGGTGGAGGGGCGCGCTCTGATACCGCAGGAGTTGTCGCAGCTCCGCTTCGAGGCAAAGGTCAGCGTGCCCTATTTCGACTTCAAGGGCTATCGCTACCGTCAGATCCATCTCGATGGTGCGATGGCCAATGATGTCTTCGACGGATTGTTGAGTCTCGACGACCCCAATGGTCGCATCCGTTTCCAGGGCAAAGTGGCCCATCTCCTTTCTTTATTGGAGAAAAGGAAGCAGACTCGCGTGGCGGTAGATGCTTCGCTGACGGTAGATAACGCCTCGTTGAGTCGCCTGCAACTCTCTGATGCCCTCGGGGCGAGGGTACTCTCCTTGGCTGCCCGCATCCAGGGCAACGCCTCGTCCCTCGACGACCTTAACGGCCTGTTGGAACTCAAGAATTTTTCTCTCCGCCAACCTGGTGAGCAGATAGTCTTGCCCTACCTCCATGCGGAGGTGGTCAATGGGGTGGCGCACCGATCCCTGCAGGCGCATACCGATTTTGCCGATATAGAAATTGGTGGACGCTATGATTATCCTACGCTTTTGGGAAGGTTGCAGAACCTGGTCGGCCACTATCTCCCTTCCCTCGTCAGTCCGGTGCCTTCCCGTGGCAACGACTGCGTCTCTATCTCCGCCACCATCTCCGATACGCCGCTTCTGCGCTCCTTGCTCCACCTGCCGCTGACGCTCCAGGCACCTGTGGAGTTGCAGGGAGTGGTCGATGGACGACATGGCAACCTCCAGTTGACTGCCCCGTCGCTGATCGTCAGCGACCAGCAGATCACGCAGGCGACCCTCCACCTGCAGACAGCCGACTCTCTCCATCTGACTTTCGCCGCCCACCGCGAGGACAAAGAGGGGACTGCACTGTGCGTCTCGGGCTATGCTGCCGCCAAGGACGACCAGTTGCGTCCTCATATCACGGCTCAGATGGGTGGCAAGTTGCCCATATCAGCCGAGGCGGATGCCAACGTGGCCTTTGAGCGCGATCGTGGCATGCTGGTCAGCCGCATCCATCTCAATCCCTCGATGGTGAAGGTGGACACCCTGCTCTTCAACGTTTTGGCCTCGGACATCACCTACGCCCACCACCGACTGGACATCGACCACTTCGAGGTGTCCAACAAAGAACAGCTCATCGGCATCAACGGTCAGACCACGGGTAGCGAGGACGATTCGCTAAAGGTCACGCTGCGCAATATCGACGTGCCCTATATCCTCGACTTGGTCCATTTCAAATCGGTGGAGTTTGACGGCGTGGCCTCGGGCACGGCCTATGTGAAGAAATTTTTCACCCAACCGACCATCAACGCTCAGTTGCAGGTCGATGGCTTCCAGTTTGAAAAAGGTGATATGGGTACGCTCCGCGCTCATGTCACCCTCCAGGACGGGCGGGTCAATATCGACGCCGTCGCCGACGATGGTCCCGATTCCCATACGGATATCAAGGGCTATGTCTCCATCAAGGACAACTACCTCAATCTGCCGATCCGGGCCTACAACTCACGGCTCGACTTCGTTCAGTCGTTCACCGACTCCTTCCTCGACGATGTGCATCTGAGGGGCAACGGATGGGTGCGTGTCATCGGCCCCCTGAGTGATGTCAACCTTGCTGGCAATATGCGTGCGAGTGGTTCGGTCCATGTCTCTGCGCTCAATACCGACTATCACGTGCGCGACGTGCAAGTGCTCTTGCGTCCTGACGAGATCACATTCATGAATGATACAATTCGCGACCGCGAGGGCAACTATGGCATCCTGAGTGGTGGACTCCACCACCAGGCTTTGCGCCGTCTGACTTATGATATATTCCTTGAGGCCCACAACATGCTGGCCTACGACAATCCGCAGCCCGATCTGAAGAGCTCCTTCTGGGGGCGGGTCTATGCCACGGGTGCCTGTGCCATCCACGGTCGTTCGGGAGAAACAACCATGGATATCGAAGCCACACCCGGTCCACGTTCCTTTATAGAATATAATGCCGCGCAAGAGGGCACGGTGGGTGGCAATGACTTCATCGAATGGCTTACGCCACGGGCCGACTCCGTTCAGACGGTCCTCCAGGGTGGGGGAGAATGGGAGGCGGCGAGAGACTCCCTGGACAAGGAGATAGACGTGCCGTCGGACATGCGCATCAACTTCCTCGTCAAGACCAATCCCGACTTCACGCTCCGCGTCTTGATGGATGCGGCTTCGGGCGACAACATCGCGCTGCGGGGCAATGGCGTGATCCGAGCCAACTGGTTCAACAAGGGCGCGTTCCAGATGTATGGCAACTATGATGTGGATGAAGGTAGCTACAACATCACCATTCAGAATATCATCAAGCGTAGCTTCCAGTTCCAGCCGGGTTCTTCCATCGCCTTCGGTGGCGACCCCTTTGCAGCGGCGCTCAATCTCAAGGCCCGCTATACGCTCAACAGTGTGCCGCTCTCCGACCTCCAGTTGGGACAGTCGTTCAAGCGAAACAACATCCGCGTCAACTGTCTGATGGACATCAACGGCACCCCCGAGTCGCCGCAGGTCACCTTTGGCCTCGACCTGCCTACGCTCTCTGCCGATGCGCAGCAGATGGTGCGGTCGGTCATCAACTCTCAGGAGGATATGAACCAGCAGGTGTTGTATCTCCTTGCCGTGGGACGCTTCTACACGCAGGGGGCCAACAATGCACTCCAGGAGCAGCAGGCACAGAGCCAGACCTCGCTCGCCATGCAGAGTTTGCTCTCGGGCACGCTCTCGCAGCAGATCAACTCCGTACTGTCGAATGTGGTACGCAGTGACAACTGGAGTTTTGGCGCCAATATCTCTACGGGCGACGAGGGTTTCAACAATGCGGAGTATGAGGGACTGCTCAATGGAAGGCTGCTCAACAACCGCCTGCTGATCAATGGTGAGTTTGGTTATCGTGACAACGCGGCGACGGACAACGCCTCCTTCATCGGCGACTTCGATATCCGCTATCTCTTCACGCCGACGGGTAGCTTGGCCGTCCGCTTCTACAATCAGAACAACGACCGCTACTTCACGCGCAACTCGCTCACCACGCAGGGTATTGGACTCATCATCAAGAAGGACTTCACCAACCTGCGCGACCTCTTCGGACCGAAACGAAAGAAATGGGGCATCAAAAAAGAGAAGCGACCAAAAGCGCGCTCGAAGAAATAGTATCATTGTGTCGAGGCCTTCGTAACTATTCAGCAATAACACTCCTTTGAGTTTTTTGTCAACAATCCTGACAAAA